>ERZ1034701.63-NODE-63-length-43449-cov-138.671660_pt1 | contig 43449 bp, 72 predicted proteins | sample MGYA00520651_ERZ1034701 | MGnify/ENA primary metagenome ERZ1034701 (study PRJEB33766, sample SAMN09781713) | gut metagenome | biome: gut microbiome | host: Homo sapiens | place: Madagascar | study: EMG produced TPA metagenomics assembly of the PRJNA485056 data set...
GGTGCGGGAAGAAGCAGCCGGAAGCCGCCCCGCAGCAAAGAAAAAAGCGCCGCCGTCCAAAGGGCAGCGGCACAGTGTACCAGAAGAAGGACGAAGGACGCGTCAGATCGTGGGTCGCCCGGTCCGGTAACGGGGAGATGATCGGCAGCTTCGAGACCTCCGCAGAAGCGATTCTCGCCCTGGATGACTACAACGCAAAGCATACCAGCGTTGCCCGCCTGCGGTATACCTTCGAGGACGTATACGGGAAGTGGAAAGAGCTGCACTACAAAGACATCGGTCCAAAGGGCCGCGACAGCTATGAAAGGGCCTTTGCGAAGGCCAGCGAACTGCACAAACGCCCTATGCGGGAACTTAAAACCGAGAATTATCAGGCCGTGATAACTGCACTTGCGGACGCTGGAAAGTCCCGCAGCATGTGTGAGAAGCAGCGGCAGCTGTTCAGTCAGCTGTGCAAGTGGGCCATGCAGAATGACATTATCACGATCAACTACGCCGAGGGCTTGCGCTTGCCCGCCCCCTCGCCCAAGAAGGAACGCACCCTGACGGATGACGAGCTGGGCAGGATAAAGGCTATTGCGGATGACAACAGCAAAGGGAACCGCTTCCGGCAGGTCGCGCAATTTGCGATGGTGCTCACCTACACCGGCATGCGCATTGACGAGCTGCTTTCTATGCGCCGTGACGATGTGCACCTGAACGAAGGTTACATGATCGGAGGCGAAAAAACCGATGCAGGCCGACAACGAGTTATCCCCATCCTTGAGCCAATACGGATGATTGTGGCAGAATGGATGCTTTACAGCATCGACAGCGAGTTTCTACTGCCGACGTCCACAGGCCGGAAAAAGAATGCAGATACCGTGGAGCACTCGTTTCGCCGCCTGATGATCGTGCTCGGAATCAATCCGGATCCAGAAAAGGTTGACCGAAAAGACATGGGCGAGCTTATAACACCGCACTCCCTGCGCCGCACCGCGGCTACACGGCTCGTGGAAGGAAAGGCCGAGCCGACAGCCGTGCAGGCCATCCTCGGGCACGCGGATTTCTCCACGACCGCAGACTATTACACCTCCCACAATGTCGAATATCTTACCGAAGAAATGAAAAAGTTCAAGATCACAAGCTCCCAGAAAACTCCCAGTGATAAAAAATAGTACGTCATGCCGTTCTTGTTTGCTGCTTCCCAAGCAGCAGGCGGCGGGTTCGGGTCCCGTACCCTGCTCCACATTTTAAGAAAAATCCCACGGTGTAACGCTCAAAGTAGAGTGTAGCCCGTGGGATTTTTATTTTGCCTTTTTGCGAAAATTAACGTAAAAAATTGTGAAAGCTCGTCATAAACTCCCTAATAAGTTCCCTGCCGAACATTGTCACTTAGACAAAGCGGCGATTTTCCGAATGACTAGCTCATACTCTTTCGGGTACACCAGCTTTATTGCGTTCATGTGCTCGTCAAGAACTCGCATAAGTCCTCCAAAAGGCACAGAGCTGGCGGCTGCCACAAAGTCGCTTTGCGGTTCCGCTGCCGTGGAGTACGCCGCCGCATAAGTCGCAGGCGGCAATGCCTGGATCTGCGTTTCAGGTTCAGGCGTTTGCTTTGGCGCCAGCTCGTCCCGCACGGTGCAGAGGGCGGCAAGCTTCTCCACGCTCTGCCAGTCCGTTGAACCGCATTTCAGCTTGTGGATATGGGTGTTGATCTCGTCAATGTCCATGCCTGTCGCCCTCCTTCCTTATGCATTCCGCAGGATGTCTGCCGCCCGCTTGTAAGCGTCACGCTCTGCACCGGTGGCTTCCTGCATCATGTCCTCGATGTCGGAGATCATGCGCTCGCGGCCATCCGTGCGGGAGTAGTGCCCGCGCACATAGTGACGGCCACGGTTGGCGTAGCTGTTGCCCCGGTTGTAGCCGTTTCCGGCATCGCGGCCGAAGGTTCCGCGCATGTCAGCTTCCCACTCGCCCGCACGGCTGTACTCGCCGCCCTCGCAGTAATCCTCGATGCGGTGGATGTCCAGAATGATGTCCACGATCTCGCCGATCATCTCAACATCGCCAGGGGACCGGTTCTTTTTGTCGGTCAGCTCCATGAGCTCGTCGCACATCTCATCCTTCAGATGATTCAGTTTATCCAGCATGACTTTATCTCCTTTCTTATGCTACCCGCTCAACGATCAGGTTGCTGCTTGCAATGCTGACCGCCTGCGTGCTGGTGTTTTTAATCGCTACGCTCACGCAGCAGCCGCGCGGCACCTCGATGAACGCGGCTACGAAAACGTTGAAGTAATTTTCGACTGCCGCCGGGGTGACAATGGCGGTTGCGCTGTTGAGTGCTTCGCCACCGACAGCTAGTGCCACGGAAACGGGCCCCACAGTGCCGCCGGTAGGGATGGCAATATTGCCGCCAAAGCTTACTTTGAAGCGTGCTTTGCACTGATTGGTCAGGCCGCGCAGCGTCACAAGGCCGCTGCCCTCACGGTGCACAATGCACGCAGGCGCTTTCACCGCGGTCTCGGTCAGGGGAAGGTTTTCACCCGCTGCCACGCTGACGGTGTTAGAATTGCTAAATTCAGCCATTTTATCGGCTCCTTTCATAGAAAAACGCCGGGACTACTGCCCCGGCGCACTGGTTTGCAAAATCAGCTCAGGGGCTGAACATTTTGATGTGGGCATTTCCATTTTGGAAACAACCACTCAAAAAGCTGTCGTGATTCGGTTATGCGCAGCTGCCGCAGCCGGTCCCACAGCCATAGTAAATGGCGTTGGGGTTGGGCACCTGATAGGCAGGCACGGGAACTTTCTGCTGCAGAGTCCCGATGATCTGGTTGGTCTGTGCGTTCATCGCGGTGGTCAGGAGCGCGCTCTGGCGATCCTGAGAAGCAGCCCGGCGCAGCTCGTTGTTCTCGCTCTGCAGGGTGGCGATCTTATCGTTGGTCAGGAAGTCGAGCACCGCGCGGGTGTTGCTGTTCTGATTCTCGATGATGTCCCGGGTGTTGTTGTTCATGGTGTTCTGCGTTGCGCAGAAGCCCTGCTGCATCTGGTTCCGGGTGTCGCACTCCTGAGTGGCCAGATTGTAGTTGACGCCCTGGATCGCGGTCTGGGTTTTGCAGCAGCAGTCTGCCAGCTGTGTAGCCAGAGCATTCTGTCCCTGCATCAGCGCAACGTTGGTGCTGTTGAAGCCCTGCTGCATGGCGTTGGTGACGCCGTTCAGGCCCTGCTGCACGCCGTTGAAACCCTGAAGCATCCCGGTGTTCATGGCATAGAAGCCATCACACAGGCCGCTTTCCAGCCCGTTCAGCTTGTTCATGACGCTCTGGTTGTCGAAGCCGCGCTGCAGGTCTGCCTGTGTAACGGCGCTAGTCATATAAGGCGAAGCGCCGCCCATACCCATACCACCGCCCCAGCCAAAGCCGCCCATTCCGCCCCAGCCGAACATGCCAAAGATCAGAAAGAGGACGATCCAGCCCATCCAGTCGCCGCCCCAGCCGTTGAAGCCGTTGCTGTAACCATTGGCGGGCTGTACCGGCATGGTCAGAACCGTGCTATCAGAAGAAAGAGACATAGTTTTACTCCTTTACGTTAGATTTTGAAATTTTATTCTAAATGCGGCCGCATTTTAGAACCCAAACATATTTTTCATGCCGTTGAGCATCGGCGCAATCTGCTGCGCCCGCTGCTGAATGGCGTTGAGCTGCTGCTGTGAGAGCTGGCCGGAGGTGAGCATCTGGTTTATCATCTCCTGCGGGTTCTTTCCCTGCATCTGGCCCATAAACTGTTGAAACTGCCCGCCAATAGGGTTCTGGGTCTGTCGGCCCATCGAGTTATACAAGCTGCTGCTCATCGTTTAGCCCTCCTTTTCCGGCTCTGGTGCTTCCTGCTTTTCTAACGCCGCCAGCTTTGCCGCCAGCGCGTCAAACTCCTTGCGGGTGACATACTCCCCGCCTGCGGCTTGCGCGGCTGCAATCGACGCTTTGGGGCCGCTGGTGCGCTCCTTGTAATCGTAGATGCGCAGCGGGAAAGGTCTGCCGTCCTGCCCCACCTCCTTGATATAGAAGGTGTCAGCATCGGCATCAAGCAAAAGAACCCGGCTGCCGTTGGCCACCAGATAACCACGGGCTGCCGCTTCACCCTGTACCCAGATAAAGCCGCTGTCGTTCGGTGCAGCCTGCCCCTGCATTGTCGGCATCATAACAGGTTGCGGCTGGTACTGCGCCGCCCTGAGCTGCTCGAGCTGTCCCTGCGGCTGCTGTGGGTAGTACACTTGTGGGTATCCGTTATAGATCGGCATGGATCAGTCCTCCTTGTACCAGTAGTAGATCGGGCATTCTGCGCCACTGTCCCAGCTGTCCCACCACTCGCCGTCGATCACAGTCAGAACGTGCTCGGAACAGCCCAGCACATACACGCCGCGCGGGTACTCCCGGGCAAAGTCTGCCACGGTGTAACAGGTGGCGCAATCCGCTTCCACCATGCGGCGCTTGTAACCCTGCTTTTGAAGGTACGCGCCCCATGTGCGGTTAGCGCTGGGCATATCGCCGAGGGCGTAGCCGGTGAGCGCCAGCGCAATATACGTCTGTTCCCAGCTCCGGCCTGTGGCCGCTGCTACCGCCCGCACTACGCAGTCCCCGACGCTGCTCCCGCGCGGGTTTGGGTTAAACCTGTGCCACATGGCACCCCCTCCCTTTGCGCTCAGTTTACCTTTTTAAGGAAAGCCAAGAGACAACGAACGCACAACGAAGGACAAAAAAGAAAAAACTAACACAAGAATTTTCCGTGTGGGCATATCGCTTCGTTTTTGATGAAATAATTTATTTTTTTAAAAAACATATTGCACAAACAAATTATTTGTGCTATAATGAAATCACGGTAAGGGACACAGAACAAAACAAAATCGGAGGAAAATAAAATGTATATGGATTATCTGAGCAAGCAGGAAAAAATCGAATCCATGGTGGATCACCGTTCTTATGCTGCTAAGGCAAAGCACTTTAATATCAGTAGTGCAGAAAAACGCCGCCGTGTGGCAGGAGAAGTTATCCGCAAGAACGCTTATCTGAAGCGTATTTACAAGGAAGCAAAGAAGCCCGGCTATTTTATGGCTGTTCCTTCTGTGTTTTTTGAGAGCATTGGCTAAAGGAGAAAAAATGACAAACCGTACTGCAAACCGTCTCGGTCAATTGTACCGCTTGCTGTGCAAGGCTTGCGGCGAAGAAAAAAACGGCCGCCCGGCCAATGCCGCAGACCTTGACAACGCAACTCGTTGGCCGCTGCGGGCGGTCAGCCTCAAGATCACCCGTGCACACCAGCTGCACAAAATGTCAAACGATCTTAATAAAATGTGCGCCAGCGTGCTTGCAGATTGTACGCCGGAAGAAATGGAAGATAGCTTTGCGCTGAAAGCACTCCCCATTGGGCAGCAGGGCGCTTTTATGATCGGCTATCAAACCGCGGATGCTGAAAACCTGCTAAAGGAGGAATAACCGTGAAGAAAATCATCAACGGGGCAAGATACGACACCGATACCGCAAAAAAGCTGGGGTTCTCACAAAATGCCCCTGAAAGCGATTTTGATTGGTATGACGAAACTCTTTATCGAACCAAATCCGGCAAATATTTTATTCACGGGTGCGGTGGTCCGCGCACAAGATACGCTTCTCACAGAACCGACGAAAATTGGAGCTCTGGTGAGCAGATTTTACCAATTTCCGAAGATGCGGCTCGTAAATGGGCCGAAAAAAATCTTGACGCAACTGAGTATGAAGCGTCGTTTAGCGTGGTAGACGAGAATGCACACGATGTGCAGGCAACGGTTTACATCCCGGCGGCACTGGCTGAAAAGCTGTACGCGAAATTGGACGAAGAAAATTGCAGCCGGAACGAGCTGATTCTGAAAGCGCTGCGTGAATATCTCAAATAAACAAACCCCCGATGCTCCAAACGGAACACCGGGGGGTTGTCTCATATTATGAGCTATCGTCTAAAAGTCTTGCTTTTGAGACAAAAGCTCTGCCGCCGAAGCAGAAAAATACGCATGAGCGCTCAAAGATATAAATATACTTATATAAAATGACGCAAAAATAGAAAGTTTGGCCATTATAATTACAAAAAATCCCCCGCTTTGCCTACAAAGTACCCCGCGTGGAACGTAGGGCTTCGGCAAAGCAGGGGATTCTTTATGCCGCCGAAACGGCAAAGTCTAAAATCAAGAGCGGAATCGCCCACAGGAAGTGCCGCTCTCTACAAAGGCCGCAGCCTTTCAAGTCTAAAGGCGTCTCCCGCATGGTACGCACTGCAAATAGGCGGGCGGGAGACTGGTCGGCGCCTATCTGGCAACCGCTTTTTTCATTCCCAGATAAAGCACTGGGTTAGCTGGCAAATATCCACCCTAATGTGCTTCTTCGAGAGGCCGGGTGGATTTCGTTGGTATTATTATACCACAATCAATCCGTCACGACAAGAACCAGTGCAGGGCCGTTGACGCTGACCGCTGCGTCCTGATAGGGCTTAACAACAGTCGTTTTCACGCCCTCGCGTTTGCGAAGCTCTGTAATAAGATTGGCAGTAGGAACATTTTCGAGGTTCACAATAAACTCCTTTCGTCTAGCTTTTCATCAATAACTTTCAGCCGGTAGCCTACCGCTGTCCGGCTGTAATGGGCCTGCGCTGCGATGTCCGGCAGCGGGAGCCGCTCAACGTACCGCAGTAAGGCAATCTTACGGTCTACCCTCCCAAGCGGTGCGCTTTTGATGGCGGCGGTCATCTGCTGTCGGTCAAGTCCTTGCAGCGCAGCGGGCAGCACTACGCGAGCCGCCGCCACAGGCAGCACCGAGCCAGAAGGGCTGCGGCAGCTGTCCGGCGTTGCGCACCATGTTGACGATAGCAGCTAAATAGCTGTAAAAAACACTGTTATTGGCAAAATGGGCGATGATACCGACTAAAAACGGCATTTTTAGCTGGTGTTGTGCGTATGTAGTGCTTACCATAATGCGCTCCTTTACTGGTTGATGGTAGGCTTCTTGTCTGCCAGTGCCTTTTTCATCAGGCTGACGGCGCCCTCAATGACGGCGTCAAGCACCTCGTCCGTAATGGCCCACCGGATTGCTTTCGGGCAGGCCGCACGCAGCGCAGCGAATACCTGCGCCTTTTTCTTTGCGCCCTGACCGCTGCCCATGATGCTGTCCTCTGCCTTGCAGACAAGGTCATAGGCAAGGTCCTTGACGGTCTGCTTGTAGCCCAGCCGGATGCAGCCAATGGCCAGCGAGATAAAGCCCACCAGCATCAGCAGCAGAGCGATGGGCGCTGGGATAAAGTTAAGCATTGCTTCCATGATTTGTTACTCCCTTCAGAAGATAGTTATCAATAGCGGTCTTGCTGTTTTGCATACCGTCGTGATTATTGCCAGACAACTGCGCATCCAGCAGATTTCGCACGCCGTCAAGCGTCAGGCGGCTTACTTCGTCGATTTCGTCAAAGCGGCGCAGGTCACGGGCAAGGGCCTGCGTGTGTTGGAGCTGGCCCTGCTCTAAGGTTCCGATGCGCTTGTCCAGCTCGTCCATCCGCTTGTTCTGCGCGTTGTCCGGAGCCTGCGCTTTCTTGATGTACTTGTGGATGATTTCCAGCACCTTGTCGATGGTGATAGTAGCGGCGCACAGGCTGCCCAGAACGCCCAGCACCCACAGGAGAGCTTCTTTTTCGGTCATGCGCCCTCCCGAAGACGGGTCAGACCCTTCTTGCGGATGATACGGGGGTAGTTGATGGTGGTCACGTTGAGGTCAACGTTGCCGGAAATGCCCGGCACAGTGCCCTTGCTGGTGTGCTGGTGGGCGTTGTAGTTAAACGTCACGTTGGGCGTCTTGCCGGTGTAGTCAGCGAGCCACACGTCCCACCGGGAGGACAGCCGAGCCATATCCAGTTCGTATTTGTAGCCGGTGTATGTGTAGAGCTGGGCATAAAAACCCATCCGCTCCACCTGTTCTAGCGCGTATGCGGTAAGGTTGGACAGGTCAAGCGTGGACAGCTGCTTGAGCTTGTTTTCCTCCACATCCACGCAGATGGGGAGAGAAAACTCCTTGCCGCACACCGCCTGCCGCAGCAGGGCAAGCTCTGCATCGGCCATCACCTCGCTGGTGGCGTAGGTGTAGTAGTAGACGCCAACGTCCAGCCCGGCAGCCCGGGCGTTGCGGTAGTTGGTCTCAAAGGTCGGGTCGATGTACAAACCGTCTGCCCGCTTGGAGAGCTTGTGGTTGGTGCTCACGGTCTTGAGCATCGCTCCCTTGTAGCCAGCCGCTGCCACCTGCGCCCAGTCGATTGCACCCTGATACCGGCTCACGTCGATGTACCGGTAGGGCGGGTCGCCCTCCCAGCCGGTGACGGTCTCCTCAACGGGAGTCTCTCTAGGCGTTTCCGGCGCAGGGCTTTCGCTGTCCCCGCCGAAGAGCACCTTCACGAGCCCCACCAGAAATTCCAAAAACTTTTCCATTTTCTTCTCCTTTCTCCAGCTCACTCACCCACAATGATACCATCCTCTACCAGCGCATCAGGCTTCATAATCACGCAGGGTACAACACCGATTACATCCGTTGGTGCACAGGTCGTAATTGTTCCAGTTGCATCAACAGAAAATTCGGATTGCGCGTCTGATGTGACAGTTCTCGTCCTCCAAGGTGCAGGCGTTCCGCTCTGCTTCAGGGTCAATGTCGATGGAGAACCGTCATAGTAGCCAAGCTTTGAGCCATCCTTGTAGATGCTCAAGTTTTCCGCGCCGCCAAGCTCAAAAATACTTGGAAGAAACACCTTGCATGGTAGTCCGTTTTCTTTTGTTTGAACTTCCCAGCTTCCGTCCTCCTGCTTTTTCGCGTAAGGAATCTTGACTTGCTTGATATACTTTGCAGCATTTCCGTCCTTGTCGATTCGATTAAGGAATGTGCTGTTCAGGTATGTATCAATGGTTCCACCCGCATATTGGCAGTCGTTTCCGTTGGCTCGTGTGGAGTAAATCGTGTTCAGCACCAGCCATACGCCATTGCAGCTTTCGTCGTAAAGATTCGGGTTCGGGTTTCCTTTGTAAGCAATGCGCCATACGCGCTTATTTCCATTGATGTCCATCTTAATGGTGCTGCCTACGCTATGCCATCCAAGTGGCGTGCGCGGGTCATCTGTGCCAATGATGTGTCCCGTATCGTCCACCAGCGCGTCCTGCGGCAAAATCATGCAGGGACGGACACCAAGCGTGGAATTGGAATCGCCGGGGCCGTCCACCGTGCCATCAGCTTTGGTTAGATAGACACCATTAGGGTGCATACTTTTGTATGGTGTACGCAGCCACCATTGCATAGCCGCCCCATCTTTCATGGCAATACGTTTTCCTTTTCCGTCTTCGTTTCCTTTTGTGAAGAAGCTCAGCTTTGCACCGTCAGCCAGACCTTCATCCAAATAGTTCACTTTATCAACGCCGACTTCTCGGAGCGCAGGAAGAAAAACTTTTGCCAACAGGCCATTTGCGCCAGTCTTAACATCGGACTGGAATCCACTAGTGCAATACGGAATCTTTACTTGCTTAATGGCGTTCTTGACGTTCGACTCAAGCAAACCCAAAAATGCGCCATTCAGATACGCGTGAACTGAGCTGTTCGCATAGTTTTTCTGTCCGCCGCGGTCATTCCACTTCCGCATCTCGTAGATATCCAGCATCAGCAGCCACGTTCCGTTGCAGCTTGTGTCATAAATTCCAGCATCCGGGATGCCCTGATGCACCACCAGCCAGTCGTAGTCTTTGCCGTCCACTGAGATTTTGATGGTCTTACCAACCTCGTAGCTGCCCAGCGGCGTGCCGCGCTGATACCACAGCCTTGCCATGCCGCCAATCAGGGCGTATGCCTTGTCCGCTGTACATGCCGCGCCGCCCGCGATGGTGCGCAGGGACTCGACCTTTTTGCGGCTGCCCCCGGTCAGGATGTATCCGCTCATGGTCAGCCCTCCTCCGGCACGCCGTCCGCGTCCACCAGCACCGGCGGCTCTGCGGTGTCGGTTGTATCGGTGCCGCCGGTCTCGTCTGCTGGCATGTGGATGTCCGTGTCGTCCACCGCCTCGTCTGATGTAGCATCCTTGTAGACGATCCACAGTGTTCCGTCCGGGTACGCGCTCAGGTCTGCGGGCGGGGCGTCGGTGCTGGAGATGATGCGGGTAGGCGCATAGCCCAAAGCTGCGGTGATTTTGTCCGCGGTCAGCGCAAAGCGGGCATCAGATTCGGTCTTGCTGTACGCATACTCAGCCAGCAGTGCTTTAATCTGCGTCTGGGTCAGATAGTCGGACAGGTCCACCTCTTTGCGGGTATCAACCCACGCGCCGGTGTCACCGTCCCACGTCCAGATGGTGTCGGTCGTGCCTACCACTGCCCACCAGCCGTTTTCGCCCACCGGCACAGCGGCTTTGAGGGCTTCCGGCGTGGCGTACCATCCCTGTGCACCGATGGTGATGGTGCGCACCTGCTCGAAATACTCCTTGGTGCCTTGCAAATTTTTTGCCGATTCCGTTTCAGACGTCTTGGCGTTGCTTTCGCTGGTCTTGGCTGCGGACGCGCTGGACGCGGCGGCGGTGGCCTGCTCAGTTGCCGTGGTGGCCTGCTCAGTTGCAGTACCGGCGGCAGACTGGGCGGTGGATACAGCTTCGGCCACTGAGTCAAGAGCAGCCTGCTGCTTTTTGTCCAGCGCGTTCAGGCCTGTTTCTTTTGCCTCGCCAATCGCGGTCAGCGCGCTGCTTTTTTCCGAGTCGATATTGTCTGCAGCGTTTTTTCTTGCTGTTTCGATTTCGGCGGTTGCTTCAGATTTTGCCGTATTGATTGCAGATACCGCAGTGTCTTTGGCATCTTCGGTGTCCTGCTTTGCCTGGGCTGCTTTTTCAGCACTGGATGCAGCTTCTTCGGCTTTTTGGGTGGCCGTGGTGGCAAACTGCTCCACATATTCCATGCCCTGCGCAATGTCCTCGCGCACTTCCACGCCAAGGACTGCTTTTCGGATGCCGTCGATGATCTCCTTGAAGGTTTTTGTCAAAGGTTCTTCACCTCCGTGCGTACATCATAAATAGTGTCTTTTTCAAAGTTAAAGGTGTCCCACAGCCAGTCGTTGCCGAGATAAGCTGTCAGATTGTACTTGTACGGGTTGCAAACTGCAGTGATCGTCACCGCCGCTTTGTTTGCCTTCCGTTCAAAGTTTACCGTTGTGTGTCCGCGCCAAAAAAACGAATCATCGCGGAATTTGAACCACACCCACTGGCCTTGCAAAAGCTTTTCGAGTCCTTTTTGAATGCCGTCATACTCCGATTGAGGGCGAAAGCATGAAAACTTGACCGTAATTTTGCGGCTCTTGTAGTGCAGCTTGCCATCAATGGACCGGCTGAGGTCCAACGGACGGCCGGCTCCTGGTACATTGACCAGCATCGAAAGCGTTTCCGCCTTGCCGATCTGGGGATAGGTCTTGTCAAAGAGTAGCCCGAACTCCTGCAGCAAAGAAATGGTGTTTCCGCCCACAAGGAGAAGAAAATCGTTAAAGCCGCTTTTTGCCGCAGCAGCTTCGGCCGCTTTGTAATCCACCCAATCCCTCCTTTTATGGCGTGCAGGCGGCAGAAATCTCCACCACCGCATAATGCTTGTCGGGCGTCATTTCGACCGTAAATTGGCCCTCATACTGCGTTTCTGGTGCATCAGATCGGTAAAACGCAAGCCACTGCCCCTGCAGATCGGTCTCCATTCGGCTGCGGATGTCCTCCCACTGCGACTTCGGGCGGAAACACTTGAAGCTCATGGACACTTTGCGCTGCTTAAAATGCACTTTGCTATCCAAAGCCTGCGTAAAATCAAGCACAATGTCGTACCCGGGCGGGTACTCCTGCTCGCCTTCCACGTCCGGTGCGCCCACGCTGAAGCCGTCCTTCGAAAGAAGAAGGCCGTATTCCTCCAGCAGAGACTTGAAGCCATCGCCCATCTGGACATAAAGCTTTGGAATTTTGGCGTTTTCTGCGGCAGCTTTTTCAAGCGCCTTATAGTCGATCATTCTGCGCTTTCCTCCGTCTTTTCCGCCGGGCTATAGGTCAGCGTTTTGCCGTCCCACACATAGTCGGCACCGCCGTTGATGTTGGACGGGAACTCGTCAAAAACAACGACGTTCTCCGGCAGCGGGTGCGGGACGCCGGAAGCTACGGACCACACGCCGTTGTAAAGCCGGCCGTCCGAGCAAATCTTGCACTGGTACACATACCCTTCTTTTTTCATGCTGGTGCCTCACATAAACTCATAAAGCTCGCGGGGGATGCAAACCGCATCGTTTTTCGACCATCCGTCACCGCTCGGTGTCTGCAGCTCAAAGCCCCACACGCCCACGACTGTTGCGCCGCCATAGGTGGACGTGCGCTCGTAACCATTGCCAAAAACAATTTTGTCTTTGTATACGGTGACGTCTCTCCGGTGCATGGTGTTCCACGGGTAAACGATCGAGTAGGTTTTGCCGTTTACCGGGATAACCATTGACGTTGCACCGCCGCCGCCGCCGCTGGCAAGCCATGTGGAGCCCTTGTTGCTCTCAAACGTCAGCAGGACTGCAGAAACGCTGCTGAAGTCATGCGCGATCGTCTGGGCCGTAAAGCCGGAAAGGCCGTTTCCGGCGTCATCCAGCCAGGACAGCGCCACCGTTTTGTTGCGGATGCCGTGGAACGTGATGTTTCCGCTGTCAATCGTACAGCTGCCAACACCATCTGTGATGGAAATGCCGTCTGCCGTAATGACAACTTTTTTGTCCGCAAGAGTTTCGTGCCCGACCGTAAGGCCGTGCTGCGGGTCAAAGCTGATAAAGTTTGTAGCCGTTTTGGCTGCATCCGCAACGGCTTTGTCGTTCGACTTTTTGTAGTCCGTCAGGTCCTTCATCAGCTTTTCGGACGAGTTTGCGCTCGTGCTAGCCTGCTCCTCAAGCGCATTTGTGCGGCCAAGGTTTGCAACCTGTCGGTCAGTCAGCGTCCGACGGGTCATACCGAAGGAATACTCTTTTTTGTCCGGCTGGTCAAAAGGCTCCACCAGCTTTGTGCACAGCATGATCGCATCCACGCTGTGCGGCTCACTGATGATGTGCGCATAGCTGGCAAATGTAAGCCGGTCAAGCGGATCATCGCCAATGTTTGTATACCCTGCATCCACCAGGTCAACCGCTTTGACGGTGTAGCTTGTCACCATTGCGTAGTTTTGCTGCAGGTCCTGCACGCCGGAAGCAAAGGTTTCATTTTCGCTGTCCGTGTCCTGTTCGCGAATTTTGGCAATAATGCCAAATTTCTCCGCTGCGGCGTCGTTTTGTATCCACCCTTCCTTCAGGTTGTAGGAATACCCGGATGCCGGAAGATACTTTTTGATGGTCGCCGCGTCCGCGCCCATGATGCCGTAGCGCTCCTCATGCTTGTACTGGGAGGGGTCCTTCCACCAGAGCAGCTTGTAATACCACTTTGAGGTGTCCACAGTATGCTTGTTGCCGATGGGGTAAATGCGGGTAAAAAGGTCGTTGGTATCCGTTTTTTCGGTAATGTCCAGCAGGTTCACGCCATACTGGATTTTTTGGTTTACAAGCCGCTGCGCTTCCACCGCCTGGTCGCAGTAGTTGAGCACATTGTTTCCGGTTTCGGCGTTAAATGTGCAGTATGCATAACCGCCAAAGGTTTTGAGCACCATCTTGTCGATGATGTCCCAGATGCTGCCGTAGTCTTCGCCAACGCCGTATTTGTCGGCGTCTCCAAATTCTACGACAAGATCACCCAGCGCTGCCGTGACAGTGCCAAGCTCAAACTGCTTCATTTTTGCCGAGACCTGGCTGTTATGGGCCTCCACAAGGTGCTGCAGAAATTGCTTCAGTGTGCCGCGGTAGTTAAAAGGAGTAACGCAGCTGTCGTTAAAGTAGCTCAAAGCTCCCTCGCAGTAAACCACACGCCGGTTGTACCAGTCTGCCTCGTGGTTGAGGATGCGCCCGCGCCAAATCTCTTTGCCGTCCTGTTTTGCCACGACGACGGTAGACATTTTTTGCAGGTTATCGTACTGCGGGTGGTCCCGGGGCATTGTAAAAGTAAGGCTGCCGCCCTTGCTCACCTCGCGGGTAAGCTTAGGCGACAGCACAAGCGCATGCGTGTTTCCGGGCTGGTAAATAAGCCGCTCATTCGTAGGCTCTCCATTGGGATAGCCGTAAATCTCGTACATCAATTACCCCTTTCTGCCAAGACAGACAGCTGCCCAAGCTGCGCATCCATGCCGGGTGCCATTTTGCCCACAAGCGTACCATCGTCCAAAACGATCTGCTGGTTTGCCACGTCCGGCAAATACTGCTGGACAACTTCGGTCAGCCTTGCAAGCTGGTCCTGCATTTTGGTCTGGTAAGACAGCATTGTGGAGCTGTTCGGGTTAAACGTGTACGGGTCGCTCCGGTAGTCGTAGCCTGCAAAAGCACGCTCGTTGCCGTACCAGTAGGCGTCTTGCAGGTCCTTGTAACCAATCTTGCTCGGGGACGAGGAAGAACTGCTGCTGTCGCTCTTGTACTTTTTCCAAAGAGCGATGCCGAGTCCAACAGCACCGGCTACCACGGCCGCAATTGCCAGCGCAATGGGGTTTTCTGCCACAAATGCAACGACGTTTCCCAGCACGCCCATGATCTTGCTGCCAAAAGACGCCAAACCGGTGCCAACGTTTGCCAGCACGCCGCCCGCGCCGCCGGTAGCGCCCAGCTTTTGCAGTGCTTCGGTAAGGCCGATCACTTTTGTGGTCACGCCGTCAACGCCCGCTTCCACGCCGCCTCCGGTAAAGATTTTTTCGAATACGGCAAAGGCGTTCTTCAGGCCGCCGCCGGAGTATGCCTCATTGATGACTTCCAGCGCATTTTTTGCCCATTTGGAGATAGCCTCGCGCTGGTCCTGCGTCACTTCGCCCCAAAGCAGGTTGACAAAGTCCAGCCCGATCGCCGCCGCGTCGCCGTTTTTTGCGTCGGAGATAAAGCTTCGCAGGATGCCAAAAATGCCTTTGTTGGACTCAGAGGACGCACCGCTTAAATACTGGTCAATGCGGGTCTGAGTAGCTTTGACGCTCTTGTCAATGGCGGTTTCCGTCTCGGTGACTTTGTCCTGTACACCGTCGATGTAGGTAATGACCTTTGTGTAGGTCTGCGCCACGCCATCGACAATGTGCTCTCCGGTCTCGGTCTCGGTGCGCTTGACGTGCTCGCTGCCATCGGCGTATTTTTCGGTTGCTTCCTGGATTTTTGTTGTAATACCGTTAAAAGTCGTCTCCGAAATGGACGTCAGCGTGCCCAGCAGCGTTTTTGACATGTCGTCATAGGTCTTTGTGACCTTTGTGACCGTGCCGTTGACTTTGGTCTCAACTTTTTTATAAGTCGTGGCCACGCCGTTTACCATCTCCTTGCCGGTCTCGGTCGTGGTCGTGGTTACGCGGTCTTTGATTTTGCCCGCGCTGTCCTTGACCTTCTCGTTCAGAGTCTGGATGCTGGTGGTCACCGTGCCGAGGGCGTTCTGGCTGGTAGTGGTGGCCGTGTGAGAGATGGACTCGATGACTTTTTCGGTTTTGGATTTTGTTTTTTTGGTGGTTGAGCCGGAACCATCCGACGTAATAGAACTATTCACGTTTCGGCTGCTGCCGTTTCCGTTGTAGTTATTTTCTGTCCCCTTTTTTACCCAGCCGTTGTTTTCGTCCCATTCCATGTTGGTGCTGTTCGCACGGCGTCCGGCGCCGTTCGATGCACTGCTTGTTTTTCCGCCTTGCTTTGCAACGGCGTCTTGTACGCCCGTTGTAGCGGCCGGGTTCAGGATGCGGACCAGCGCTCCAGCGGCCTCTTTGATGCCGGGAAGGCCCTCAATAATGCCGTCTGCGATGGCAGACACCATGTCTTTTCCAACCTGTACCCAGTCCGTTTCAAAGATTTTTTTGACGGCTGCGCTTGTAAGGTCTTCAATGGCACTGAGCATGTGCCCAAGGCAGTTCATCAGGCCGGAGACGATCTTGCCAAGGATCTCATAGCCCTTGACCATGAACTCATCGTAGTGGTTGATAAGCTCCGTCTCGAACGAGATCGTCACATCCATTGCAGCATTGACGATCTGCGGCAGCGCGTCCACAATGCCATCCGCCAGCGAGAAAAGAAGGTCCTTTCCCGCCGCAACGATGGTGGATGTGTTTTTCTGCAGGTACTGCGCAAGGTTCTGCACAGCAAGAACAGCCTGCTGCTCCAGCTGCGGGATCTTCTGGCTGAAGCCGGAGACCACTTCAAGCGCGATCTCTCCGCCCTTGTCTGCGAGACCCTCTACGCCATCCTCCTCGAAAGCATTTTTCAGCGCCACGACCCAGTCATTTGCTTTGGAAATCAGCACCCCGAAAGCGTCTGACAGGTCCTCGGTGAGGACTCCGGCGAGCTGCAGGGCGTTGTCCTTCAATGTCGTGAGACGTCCGCTCATAGTCTGGCTCTGGGTGTTCATGGCGTTATAGTACAGGCCGCCTTCTTCCGCAGCCGCCTGAAGAGCCTGCGTCAGGACATCGTATGTGATAGTCATGTCCTTGACGTCCTGCACGGACTTACCCGTGTATTTTGCAAGGACCTGATAGATATTGATGCCTGCATAGGCAAACTGCTTGATGTCCATGCTGGACGCTTTGCCGACATTGGCGATCTGCTGAATGTTCTGCGCCATGCGGTTCAGCTCATCGTTGCCGCCGCCTGTAGCCTTGACCGCATCGCCCAGCGCGAGAATGGTTTTGCGGCTGTACTCCGCGTTTTCGCCCGCGCCCAGAAGGTACTGGTTTGCCTTTACAAGTGTGTCCGTATCAAACGGCGTTCTGGATGCATCGCTCTTGAGCTGCTCCAGAAAAGCAGAAGCCTTTTCCGCGCTTCCGAGCATGTTTGTAAAGGCGGTCTGGTACGTTTCAAGCTGCGTGTTGTAGCCAACGCCCATCTGGATGATGCTTTTGCCGACACTGACGACCGCCCCGGCGAGGCTCTGAAGAGCAGATGTCAGAAGGTTTGCCTTTGTGAGCAGACCAAACAGTGAGCTGGTCGCGGTCGATGCACCGGACCCAAGCTCTTTTTGGCTTGCAGCGGCCTTTTTCGTTGACCCCTGAAAGTTTTCCATTCCGTTGTTGGCAGCCTTCAGAGCAGAAGCCGTGGTTTTGAGCTGTGCTTCTGCAGCGTTAAGCTGAATTTTTAAGTTTTTGCTCTCGGAAGACGTTTTGCTTGTTGCTGCGACAGATTCGTTGTAACGTTTTACCAGCTCCGCAACGGACTTTGAGGCCTTGTTATACTCGCTGGAAAGGGTGGAAACGGTTTTTCTCGTTTCAGCCTGCACGCTTTGGATGCTTTGCCGGTACGCGCTATCGTCAAGCCCAATGGTGGCTTCTAATTCAAAAAGTTTCAGGTTCCATCACCCCCATTCAAGCCGTTTTTGATGTGTGCTATCACTTCTTCTGCGGACGGCTGCGGCTGCTGCGGGCGGCTTTCCACGAGGTCGGCCACGCGGTCGTACCAGCGCTCTTGCGCACCTGCAAGCGCACTGAGCATGTCGGTCATGTAAGCTTGATAGCTGATTGCAAGCTGCTCATTCCGCGCCGCAATGCGGCAGTGCTGCAGGATGTACGGTTTGCCGATCAGATGCAGCATGTCCAGCCGGATGGTGGAAGTTAAGCGCCGATATCCGTCTGCGCCAACTTCACCAACGAGGACAAAAAATCCAGTACGTCCTTATCCTCCACGGTGGCAGTAATAACGCGCAGGGTCTTGAACGGGGTCATGGTTTCGGGCGTGCCGTTTTCGTCCACGTCCGGCTCATACAGCAGGGGCAGCAGCTTTGCAGTGGATTCGGCATTGTCGAACAGCAGGGCCTTGCACATGGCCTTGACGTTCTTTTTGGCCTGCGCAGACTTTTTCTGCTCCAGCTCCGCTTCGGTTTCTTTGCCGGTCAGTACCGGCATGACCTTGCGCAGCTCTGCCACCTTGGATTTTTCCAGCAGATCAGACACGGAGTCAGCGATCAGCCAGCAGCGACGCAGAAATTCGGTTTCGTTCATCTGGTTCAGGGTTTTCATACTGCGTCCTCCTTATGCTGCGGCCTTGGGACTGTAGTACCACTCCATGGGCACCACATCACTGCCCAGACGGGGGCAGCCTGTCAGGGTGACCGCAATGTTGCCCTTGCCCTTGTCGGTCGTCTTGAGGGACATACCCCCGGTGCTGATTGCGTTCATCAGCCGAACGGCAACCATGCCGCCATCCAGCGTGTCTCCCACCCACCAGATGTCCTTAAAGTCGCCGGTGCTCTTGGTGGGGTCCAGCGTCATGCGGGGAGTGACCTTCTTGTCCGTCACGTCAGCCGCGCCGAGGGCCAGCTTGATAACGTCAGTAGTTGCGTTCAGGGCGGTAAAAGCCAGCGTGCAGTCGTAGTCCTCGATCTGCATCAACTCTGCGGTGTTCTTCTGGGCGTTGTCCACGTCATTGCCCAGATCGGTGAAGTTTGCCTTACAGGTCGCAGTGATGCCGCCGGTGGTGGCAGTGACAATGTCTGCGTCCTGCACTTCGGTCTCGCCGGTCACGTCAAACTTGTTGACCACAATTCCGGCATTGAACTGCATGGACTTGAACGCTTCCTGCGAAATTTTGGAAAATTTTCTTGCCATATTGCTCCTTACTCGCAAAATTGCGTGATTTCAAAATTGAGATATTCGCACAGATACCCTTCAGGCGGGTTGTCGAGGGGCTGTGCCCACGGGGTGCCTTTTTGCAAAAGAATAGCGCCGCCCTCGCATTGGATGGTCAAGCCATTTGCGAGGGCCGCGCTGATCATATCTTCGGTTTGCAGGATGGGGGCCCTGCCGCCCTTGCTTGGGTACCACAGCCGGGCATGGAAGCTGGCGGACTCGTTCCACCCGCCGGGGATGGTGGGCTTGTAGGTCAGGTAGGGCAGCTCCGCACCGGGAGGGATGTTATCTTCCAGATAGCCGGGGATGCCGAAGCCGTTGAAGAACGCATTCAGTGCCCGGTTGATGCTCTCAGATGGTCCCATTACGGCAACACCGCCTTTTTGCACTTGACGGCCCGCAGTCCCATGCCGGATTCCGGCGGGGCTTTGCCTTCATCTGCCGTGCTGGTGATCTGGAAGGTCTGCCCATCACTTACCCGCTTGATGTAGTCCGGGAAGGCCAGCGGCACGCCGGTGCCCACAAGTAGCGTGTAAGTGGATGCCGTGTCAGCCTGCTCTGCCACCTGTGCTTCCACGGTGGTGTCGTGGCGCTCTACGGCCTCGAACTCCGGGCCATCTGCCCAGCTTGAGACAAAGCCGCCCACGCCGTCCGGCTCATAGCTGCGGGTCTGGAAACAGAATTTCTTGGTAAAGCCCTGCATCACGGTGGATGCAGTGAACGGAGTAACCATGTCACATCTTCCTCCACTGGTTGATCTCGGCGCGGAATTTGGTCTTGCCGTCTGCGGGAAGACCGTCCGCACCTGTAGCCATCGTGCCGGACCAGCCGCCGAAGGACTGGGACACATACACGCCGCCGGAGGGCAGCGCCTTGTCGTATGCGTCGATTTTTTCGGCCAGCGCCACAAAAGCAGGCGGCACCCGCATAGGCTGCACCGTGCCGTTGAAGGTTTCGGCGGTCAGGTCACCGTCCCCGGCCTTGTGCACGCCGTCATTGAAGATGGATCCGCACACAAGGAAATACTGCCCCGGCGCTACCCCGGTGGGAACGGTGTCCGGCTCAAAGATGAACTCCCCGGCAATAGGGTCGTCCGCCCGGTCAAAAAAATTGTGCGTGTAAATGCACAGCTCCGGTACAGTCATGGGGCGTCCTCCTTACAAAGGGGCGATTACTCGCCCGGCGTGATAGTCTGGACAGAGATGCCGTCCAGATACTCAGCGAACAGGGTCATGCCCATGACGGCGAAGCTCTCAGAGACTGCGGTGTGGTAGTTGCCCTGAGTGTGGAAGCCGATGAGGTTGCTTGCCTCGCCCGCAGTGGTGTAGACCAGACCGGCCTTGGAAAAGTCGCTGTCGGCGGGGTCAACATAGTACAGGACGATGTTATCCACCGGGGTTGCGATGACCTTTCCGCGCGCGATTTCGCCGCTGGAAAGCAGGAAGATGGTGTTGTAGCCCATAAAGTCCTTGATGTACTGGAAGCCGAACTGGTTCTGGACGGTGATGTTGGCCGCACCCAGGTACTCGTACACATCCAGAATGTTGGCGAAGCCCACGACGCCGGTGACGGTGCGGTGCATGTTCTTGAACTTGTCCTCAACGCTGCCCTTTGCCATCGCCAGAGCCATCTGGAAGGTCTTAGGAGTGCCTTTCAGAGTGCCGGTGTTCAGGTACTTATAGAAGCGGTCGGTGACGTTCGCGGTCAGCTGGTACAGGAACTCGTCATCGGTCTTCTGAACGGCGACATCGTAGCCGTACTTCTTGATGGCTTCCAGAGAGACGGCTTTGGCGAACTTTTCGACGGTAATGTCAGCATAGGTCTTTTCTTTGACGGTGAACTTGCTGTAGGGGATTTCCTCGCCCTCGGCAACAGTGCCGCTCTGAAGCGTACCCTCGGCGTACTTGCTCTTGAGGGTAGTGCCGGGCTGCATCCGAATGGGCCGCATGATGCCCATGATGTCGCGCAGATGCTGCCAGTTGCGCTGGAACCGGGTGACGAAGTCGATTTCTCGGGGGTTGACGGTAATGTCGGTAGTTAAGATAAGGTTTTCTTTTGCTGCCATGTGTTAGTCCTTTCCGCCGCCTGTAAAGAGGTCGGCATTTGCAGCAATCGCGGCCTGACGTTCGCCAGCGTCCTTGATTGCAAAAATCTGGTCTTTGGTCATTTTGGAGCCGGTGTTGGTGGGCGGGGTGTCCACCTTCGCGCCGGTGGTGGTCGTGGTGCCTACAAAGTCGCTCCATACGTCTTTCTGGCTGTCCATGAACTTCTTTGCATCCTTGACCTTGCCGTTCTCGTCCAGCTCCAAAGCATCGATGTCCGCGCCGGTCATTTTTACAACGCGGTCAAAGTGCTTTTCCAGCACACCCTTGTCCTTCAGCAGCTGCTTGTATGCCGCTGCTTTTGCGGCTCGGGTGTCCTTCTGGGTCTGCTGGGCCTTGTAGTCGGTCAGCGCCTTTTCAGCGGCCTGCTTGCTGCCGTTGGCTGCGTCCCGGTCTTTCTCGGCCTGTGTGCGGGCTGTTTTTTCTGCATCCAGCTGGTCCTTGAGTTCGTCCGTCTCTTTGTGCAGGGCGTCCAGAATGGCCTTGGCCTTGTCATCGTTGGAGGTTTCGGGGTTCTCCAGAATCGTGCGGATGTCAGCTCTTTTGAGTGCCATGTGATAGTCCTTTCTGCCCATGCTCGGGCTGCCATGCTTGGCAATAGGTTATTTGCCGGACGTGCTGCCGGTGTGGTGCCGCCTGTGGGGATTGAACCCACGGCCCCCGGATTAAAAGTCCGGTGCTCTGCCAGACTGAGCTAAAACGGCATAAAAAAGCGGCTGACGCTGTGCGCCAACCGCTGAGTATTAAATTTTACGGCCTTGTTTCCACGCTGGGCAGGATGTCTGTATGGAAGTAGAGCTTGTAGTGGTAGGGGTCGGTATGGGTGCCGGTGATGTCCTCTACCACATACATGGTGTAGTCGTTCAGGTAGATGTAGTTCTTGCGGTAGGTGCCTGGGCCAATTTTCACAGTGCACACCAGCTCGTTGTCCGAGTTGTTGGAGATGGACATATAGCCCTCGGCTTCCATAATCACCTTGTCGGTGCGGGCGTTGTAGACGGTGATCTTGCGCTCGCTCTCAAAGTAATCGGCCTGCTTGGAAATGTTGGCATTGGCCTTGGAAGCCTCCGAACAGCCGCACAGAAGCAACACTGCCAAAAGCGTAATTGCTGCAAAAAACTTTTTCATGTTTATTCTCCTTTGCGAAAATCCAAGCATTCTTTGATAACAGCTACCTCTTTTTTGCTGAATATCGGCTTATCCGCGTCAACCGATACTGTTATCTCAACCTTTGCTCTGCCCTTGCCATAAACCAAATCGCAAATGGCTTGCAAGTTTTTAGTGGCTTCTTCTCCTTCCTCTAAAAGCTTTTTCCTCAGCACTTCTTTTTCTCCGCAGCTCTCAATTGTTAAGAGCTTCTTTTTGGTTTCCTCAATATCTTTTTCTGCCTGTTCTGCAATAGCAAGTCCTCTTTCTTTGAGAAAACAATGCATTGTGAGCAAATCTTCAAGTCTCTCTTTTTCTGTCATGTTATTCTCCCTTCTCTGCTTCCCACGCCGGGCAAGTGTCCTCCGGGTCTGTAAAGTCAGCCGCCCGCTCAGAGCATCAAGCACACCCACGAAAAGCCATCGTGCCAGCGGCAGTTTCTGCAATCCTGCTGTTCCACGGTCACTCCCCCTTCTCCGCTTCTTCCACTGCGATTTCTCGCAGCTCGTCAATGTGATTTTCCACCGCCGGGCGGAGGAACGGACGGGCTTTCATGCCCCGGGTAAAGTGCCACTTGCCGTTGAAGTCCTTCCAGACCCACGGCGTTTTGCGTCCGTTTCCTTTCTCGGCAAAAATGCCCGTGCCCAGCTCCACATAGACGCTATAAAACAGGTTGCTGCCGATGGCCACGGTCTTTTTTGCAAGGTCGAGGGCATAGGTCAGGCTCTGCTTGAGCGCACCGCCCACATAGCCCTCAATGCCCGTGCTGTCTGCCGTGCCGGTAGGCACAAGCAGCTGTGCGTAGTCCTGCACCTTCATGCCCCAGAGGGTCAGCACCCGCTCCGCCCACGAGTCCAGAGCTTCATGCAGCCGCGGGGTGTTGTCGGTGAATTTGATGTCGTATTCAAATTTCATGTATTATTTGCCTGTGTACGCTTTTTTCAAGCGTTTCGCAAAATCACTGGTTCCGTCCCGAATGGTTCTCATAATACCAGCCATTGCAGCCCGTTTTGCTTCTTCTCCCGTGCTATGTCCAATATAACCGCCAAGAGAGTCAATCAGCTGGCTTGCGCTTGTGGTGCTGTTGATTACCGCTTTTGTATCTTTTGCCCTAGAAGCAGTCTGTTTTGCCACATCCTTTCCGAATTTTGCAATAGTTTCAGGCTTTTTCGCTTGAGAAATTGCATCATTCAGCGCTTCGGTTGCTACTGATCTGATATCTTTGGCCCATGCAACTTGTTTTTCGCTGCCTTTCAGCGTCGCCATACCGCCGCCCGCTCTCACAGAGCTGCCCGAACCTCGTTTACTCACGGTAATGCCTCCTCTCGTATTGAAATGGTTTGATTTTGGTCACGTTCCAGTCAAATTCCGCTGGACACTTGCCGTACCACAAAATGCCGCTGGGTTGCAGCACTTCCAGCGCCTTGCGGCAGTGTTTGGCAAAGCATTCTGCTTCGTATTGGTCAGACTGCGTGCCGTGGCTCGAAATGCTCACAATGGCGTTTCTAGGCTCTCCGTCAAAGCACCAGTCATAACTTTGCTCGCCGCACCAGCAGAGCGTTGGAATGACGTGGATTCCGTGCGCCTGCCAGTACGCCGCCAACCAGTGCTTTTTGTAGTGCATGAAAAGCTGCACCGCAAGCGGCATATCGCTGTACAAAGAAAAATCCGGCGAACATACCGCACCGAACTGCTGCAAAAGGGGAATGTATTTGTCTGGATTGTTCCAGAACCGTTCAAACTGGTAATCGTCCTTGTAAAAATGCACGCCCTTTGTGGCCTTGTCTTTGGCTGTCAGTGCATAGTTGACAGGAATCCATTCCAGCTTGTCAATGCGGATGTCCGTTTCTGGCTTAATTTCAGGGATGCCATACTTGCCCACGCCAGGAAAAATCATCTTTTCGGTGTTTTCCATCGGCAGAATCACGGTTCATCCCTTCTTTCTCTTGCGATCTTCCGCCCACCACATCTGCTCGGCTTCTTTGCCGCCCTTGGATTTATACCACTCGGTGTAGGTCATAGCTGGAACCGCTTTCTTTACGGCCACTTTGATCGGCTTTGCCTTGGCATTTACCATGCCTGTGTCTTCGTATGTGACGATATTTTCCCGCTGCATGGCGTTCTGCCGGGGGTACTTGCCCAGCGCAGAGGACAGCACGCAGCGGCAGTGGTAAACCATCTCCGGGGCGGCGTTGGGGTCGCCGGGGCGCTGAATCTCGTAACCCATGACCTTGAACGGTTCGTCAAGCTCTGCCGTCTGCTGGTCCAGTAAGCGGTGCATCTCACGGGTGCGGTAGTCGTGGGTGGAGTTCCACCGCTTTTTGACCTCGATGCCCAAAGCCTGAGCGTTGCGCATCTGCTGCAAAGCCCCGGCGTTCTGGGCGCTGGTAAGCGCCGTGATGGCGTTGTTCATGGCCCAGTGTATCTCTGTGTCTGCCATGCCGTTCACGGCCTGTACGGCGATGTCGTGGACGCTCTTGCCCTGCACGATGCCTTGCATGACGTAGCGATTGAACACCCGGGCATCATAGGTGCGGTTGCTCTCGCTCTTGATGCGCTTGTTCGGCACCATGCGGGGGTTCTCCTTCAGCAGCAACTTGACGGCCTCGGTGTTGTACAGGGTCAGCCCGAACGTCACGCCTGCGGCCTGTTCCAGCTCGTAGAAAGCCCAGTTTGCGCCAAAGGAAAAGATGTTGTATTGCTCGTCCCGGGCCAGCTTGTAGGCCGTCTCTTGGGCTGTGGTGCAGGTCTGGGTGATGCCGTCCAGCTTGGCGTGCATCAAATCGGACTGAAAGACCTGATTTTGCAGCCAGATGCGGTAATCATCCTCGGTGATCTCGCCTGCATCCAGCTGCGCCCGCTTGCGCTCGTCCAGTTGCTTATATTTTGCAAGAAACTCGGTGAGCTGCTTCTGCATCTCCCGGCGGGCAGTGCCGTACACCCGTAGGATACGGCGGCGCAGGCGGTTTAGCTGGCGGGTTGAAATGCGGTCACGGTCGGTCATAAGCGCATCACAAGCCTTGCAATATTACAGATAAACGAACTCACGCCACAGCCAAAGAAAAAGCCAACAACTGCGGCGCAAATATCACGTTTCAGCTGTTCCATCGTCGTCCTCCTCGTCTGTGGTCTCCCTCGTTGCGCTCTCGGCCATCAACGCCGCCTTTGCCTGCTCCTTCTGTTCCGGGGTCAGGTTGGGCAGCAGGTCAATGGCCATGTCCTGACCGATGATGGCGGCCTCGGAAATCACCATGCTGACCTGTTCGGCGGTGTTGGTGATCTTGCTGCGGTTGAATGTCGGCATAGCGTTGTCGAAGCCAGCCAGTGCGCAGATCTGCCGGATAAACGGCTTGACCTGAGCCTCAAAGTCGTCCGCGTTCTGGTTCAGCGGCTCATAGGCCGCATCCAGATGGTCGTTGGTGCTGTCCGCGCTGACGCAATGCACATCCAGACCGCCGAAGTCCTCATAGACCCGAGTGTGCAGCAGTTCCAGCAGTGCCTGCCGGGCCGTCACAGGGATCTCGGTGGTGTAGGGGGTGATCTTGCCGCCCTCGCTGGTGTCTGCGCCTGCAATGTGATACAGGTTCAGCTTGACAAGAAACTCCTGCAGCTCGTCATCTGTCATGCCGTTGAAGTTCTCACACAACCAGTAGATTTCCGCACAGTCCTGTAGGTCGCTGCAGAAGCCGGACATCACCAGATCGGTGTTGTCGATGTAGGCTTTCAGCCCCACAAGGGTGCTTTGGTGCAGGTCGGACCCCCACAGCGGCACAATGGGCAGGGCGCTGTAGTTTTCGCCCTCCACGCTTTCCAGCCCGCCGCCGGGTGTGGTGACGGTCACGCTCTTGTATGCCTGCTTTGCCACGGTTTCCTTCATCACGTTGCCGATTCTGCTTTCCGTGTACTCGGTAAAGCCGTCCAGCTCGTACAGGATATAGTGCATATCCGTGTCAGGATTCAGCCGCCAGAAGCGCACACCCGCCTGCAAAAGGCCTGTTTTTTCGTCATACAGAGGTGCAAATTCGGTCAGTTTGAAAACAACCAGATGATCGCTGTTCCAGAATCCAAAGCTTTCGCCGTGGATCAGGGCGAAATATCCAGCCTTCTGGATCTGCTCGTCAAAGTTCTGCCCAAGCCTGTCCTTGTCCAAACCATCGTCCGCAAAGACCACGCCGTTGCCGAGGGAGTAGGTTGCCCTCTGCTTGTTGAGCCGCCGGAAAAGATTGCTCTTGACCATATCGGGGCGCGGGGTGTCCGGCTTGGTGTTTTTGGACAGGCGTTTCAGCATCAAAGCGTAGGTCTGTGAAAAGCGTTCCGCGCCCGGATTCTTCTGTGCATCGTACAGGTCGGCGTCCAGCGCCATCTTGTACGGTCCGGAACTGCAGTGCTGCTGCACGAACCGCCGGATGAAATCAGACTGTTCCCCGGCGGCTTGCGCCTGCTGGAAAGTCTGGAAAGTGTATACAGTGCTCAAAATCAATCCCTCAATTTCACAAGGCGCTTTGTGCGCACGAAATAGCGGATAGCGTCCATGCAGTGGTCGTTGACCTTCAGCACGGTGTCGTCTTTGTCCGGGTCCCAAGCGTACACGCCGAATTCTTCCAGCGTGTGCTTGCAGTCTTTGTATATTTTCAGCCGCCCGGTCTGCAGCATGGTCTGCACGTCCAGAATGCCGCTCAGAACGTCGTTGTTTGCGGGGGTCTGAGTAAAGCCGTTCTTGCGCAGCTCTGTAATCAGGGGCAGGGCAGAGGGGTCAACGATGATCCTCTCCGGCTTGAGACCATCCAGCCACGCCTTGAGGTCTGTGACGTACTCGCCCACGGTTTTTTGCCGCTTCTGTTCCCGGCCGCTGTAGTAGTACTCCCGGGTGACGATCCAACATTCTGTTTCGGCCTGCTTCTGGATCAGCAGAAAGGTCGTTGCGTTCTGGGTGCCAAAGTCGCACGCCACATAGGCGCTCTTTGAAGACAGCGTTGGAAGCACATCAACAACGTGCTTCTTGCGGTCGAACATGTCGTAGACAAGGCCCTCGGCCACCGTCCACAGGCCCAGAATGTAACGCTGATAGAAAACGCCGCTGTACTGGCTGCGGTATCTGGCCTTGATGTCCTCGGAAAGCGACAGGTTGTCGTCCATCGTGAAATGGAGATACATCATCCTGCGGGAACGGCATTTCCGCACCCATTCCAGATAAAACCAGTGCTGCGGGCTTCCCGGGTTGCAGTTGAACCAGAACTTCGACCCGGTGACAGAACAACGGGCCGTGGCCTGATTGACGAAACTCTGCGGCATCAGAGCCACCTCGTCGAAGAATGCGCCTGCCAGCGTAATGCCCTGGATCAGGTCTTGGCTGCTTTCGTCTTTGCCGCCGAAAAAGTAAAATTCATTGGTTTTGCCGCCCTTGCTGACGGTCATGCAGTTTTCCGCCCGGTGTTCCTTGACGCTGTAACCCCGGGCTGCAAGCTGCTGTTTGAGCGCGCCCAGCACGTTGCGCCGGAAGCTGGCAATGGTCTTTCCGCACATGGCGAACTGCTGACCGTTGTAGCAGGTCATGGCCCACTGGACAAACGAAAAGCTCATGGCGAACGTCTTGCCCGAGCGGATAGCGCCGTCGGCAATGATGCCGTTGTAACCGCTGTATGCGCTCTGCGGTGCCCACCAGCTCAAGACCTGCTTTTGCCGCTGGCTGAGGGCTTTCCATCGGAATCCGTTAGCTCTCCGCATTGTCGTCATCTTCCTCCGGCAGCATGTCCACATCATCCGGCGGGCTGAGGTCTGCGGCAGCGCTCAGGGCTTCCAGCAGGCCATCGTCCGGGGCTTCTATGCCGCTCTGGTCTCCCAGCATAGCAAACTTGTCCACGATGGTGCCGAACGCCGTGGACAGCTGTGGCAGCGTCGCTTCTGCGATTTTGTCCGGGTCTGCCATCGCCTGCAAGTACAGCCCGAGAAGCTCCTGCGCTTCCCCGCGCTTGCTGTCCAGATACGAAAGCATGTCCTGCGTGTTCTGCTCTTTTTTTAAGGCGCACAAATCCGCACACTTGGGATTATCCTTCACGATTTTCCGCACGGTGCTTTCTGCCACGTCGTTCAGCTTTGCAGTTCTGGTGTAGCTCTGCAGCTGCACATAGTCAGCAACGATCTTCTTTTTTTGCCTGTCTGTCAGCCGCTTCGCACTCACCGCCACCACCTCTCTAAACTCACGCAAAAGAAAAACCGCCCGGAAATCCGAACGGTCAAAATATCAAAATAAGCAGCGCCCGTGCATTCAGTGCGTTGGACAGGCGTCAAACGGTGGGCGCTGCTGCATCCGGAACTTTCGCGGCCAGATGCCCCGCTATTGCGCGTCCCCCTCATAGGGCACGCAAATGGCACAGCAGGATGGACTTGGACCATCAACCTGCGGTTTTGGAGACCGCTGCTCTACCGTTGAGCTACTGCTGTATGTGGCCGCCCTTGGAATCGAACCAGCCGTGTCTACACACACGCGCCGCGCTCCAAACTGCGCTCAGGCGGTCATATAAAAACAGCTCCGGTTCGCCGCCGGGGCTGTTTGTTGGCGCACATCCTGCCAGGAAAGCTACACCTTGGCAAGGATTCTAAGGCCTTTTCTTGGCACGGGAGGTTGCACGTGCGGCCTTGCGGGTTGTCTAGTCCATGCGCCATACGGTGCGATACGGCGGGATCGAACCGCCTCCTGTCTCTCATGAGCGGCAGGCTGCCTTTGTTTCAGTGTATCGCATAGAAGCAGCCCGCGAAACGTGAGAAAGAGAACAAAGCCAAAAGAGATATGCAAGCAAATCTTGAAGTGAGGAATTTGTCATGAGGAAGCACGTTTCGGAGGCTGCGTGGCAAGCGTCTCACCGCTTTCGGCGGTTCCGCTTATACCAATTCTACCACATCTCACATGTAACAACAACAACAACAACATGTAAGAAAATTACATAAATTGATGCCAGATTTGCGCAAGCTGCTTGCATCCATCTCGCACATACAAGGAAACGCGGTTTTCGTTTGGCAGACCCAGACTGCGAGCCACGACGACCTGCTTTTGGTTCTGGACGTAGTAGCCATACAAGCACGCCTGCATCATGTCGCTGCTTTTTGTTCCTGCAATGTACTTGATCCGGCGTTTTGCTTCCATCCGCAAAACTTCAAGCTCTGCTTGCAGCTCTTGCATCTTGCGCTCTTTTTCGTCTGTTTCTTCAGCACAAATCCCGATTTTGTCTCCATGCCCAGATCCGCCGGGCATTCCGGTCATGCTGGCGGTGCACTTCGTGGCCTTGTCATGTGCCTGCCGGATGTCCAGCTGGATGCGGTCAATCCGGTCGTCCATAGCCCGAAGCTGCTTGAACCACGACTTGACAGTGTGGTAGTCCACGCCGCCGTCCGGCTTCGGCGTGTCGGTGTCAGGTGTCCATGTGAAAGTCATTTGTACCCCTCCTGAAAAAGAAACATGTTGACCGCCTGTCCACAGCAGCGGCAGTATGCAACCGACTCGTTGTCTTTGACGTATTGATTCAACGCATCGCATTTTGGACAGCCCCACCATCCAGACGGCGCAGTATCCGTTTTTGGCCATTGAACGCGCTGCTTATCAAGACACGTTTCAATGGCTTTTCTGTTTTCAGCCAAATAGGCAACATCGGCTGGATTGATTTGAAATCTGAGACAGATTTGCTTAAACTTTCCGTCCCAGATTTCGATGCACAGCTCAGTCAGGACGCCAAGAAGAAAAATCATGACGCAAAATCCGCCAACATAGCAGAGCGTTGCGCCGATGACTAGAAAAAATTGGTTCATTTTTCTTTCTCCATTTCTTCAATCTCGATTTCCACCCTTGGGTTCTTCCGGTCAAGCTCCACCCGGCTGCCATCGTGGGCGGCAACGACCTTGCTGTTGTCGTCTTCCAGCACCCGGGATTTCACCAGAATGTCTGTTGTAGCCTCGATGAGGTTCGCCAGATCCACCCGACGGGCAGTTTTCATGTAGTAAACGCACCTCACGTTCACGCGGGCAGAGATAGGGCTGCGCGGCCTTTTGATTTGCCGCAGGCAGTCCGTCTCATAATCCACGTAGGCCTTGCTAGGGGCCACAAAGCGCCCGCCTGAGCGGCTTTTGAGGATGCGGGCAGAGTTCTTCTTGGTGCGTGGGTCGCCGTAAAGGGTCAGGTGCATTTGCTCATTCCTTCCATTGCCAGCTGCTCGCACTGCTTTTCGGCTTCCCGGCGCTGCCGGTCGTACTCAAAGAGCATGTCTGCATACTCACTGCCAACCCTGCGGATGGCCGTTTCCAGCATTTCTGTCACAAGGTCGTGGTACTTGCCCTCGCCTTTGCGGCTGTTCTTGGCAGTTTCCCGGGCTTCCCACAGGTCTGTCAGCTTGTCCCGCTTGTCGGCAGTAATTTCACCGTAACCGTAGGCATCCTGGATCTGCTCCATGCTCTTCCAGCCTTCCAGCTCAGCAAAGGGGTCAGCTTCAGCCTTTGCCATGCTGCGGGCTTTGGTCTTTTTCTTGACGTACCGGGTCAGTCCGTCCTGAATCACGGCGCGGACATCGTCCATCGACTTGCGGACGGCCTTAGCCTCCCGCTCTTTCTTGAGCTGATCCGGCTGGTTTGCCCATTCGGTCATCAATTCAGATTTCGTTTTCGGCTTCATGTTCTTCCTCCGTTCTCACAGCTTCCCGAATGCGCAGTCTGGCTAGCTCAGCTTTCGCATACCACAGCTGCCAGTTGCCAAACCATCCCTTGTGGAGCAGTTTTCCGCCGTAATAAACAAGTTCCTGCTCCATCAGGTGGTCGAGAAAGACGATGTAAGCGCCGGGCTTGTACCTCATTTGCTCACCCCCATTGTTCGGATGGCCTTTGCAACACCCGGAGAAGTCTTTGCACGGAAAGCCTTGCACACCTCCTGCGATTTCTCGCAGGCAATCAGCACTTTCACCGTTTTCTTCCTCCCATCCATCCTTCTTTGTTGAAATCGTTGCGGCTGATCCGCTCTGCCGCTTGGTGCGCGTTAGTGTATGCACGTTGCTCCTTCAGCTGGCGCTTGTACTCTGCGTACTTCGGGCAGCTGTCGTGGCAGACCGGATGCCGGTCGGAGCAGTCTTTACATGTCGGGTTGGTCATGTTCGGCTTCCTCCTCGTCAAAGTAAAGGCGTGTTCCACATCCGGGGCAAAATTTGTTAAGGTAATAGTCATCGTTGCATTTATACCCGCAAACTGGACATATCGCTTCGGCTGCTTCTTCACGCCAGTAAAGCTTTTTGGGACGTTCACCCGGCTTTTTAGGCAATGGCATCCAGACCGGTAAATTCTCCGGAAATGCTGCCACCACGTTCCACGGCCAATTTGTTGTGTTCATGTCTCCGGGGTTGTTGTTGATACTCAGGACGTCTCCGTCCTCATTTGCATCAGCCTTAGTCGGCGGCTCCTCTGCGGTCTTGCGCCAGCGCTGGGCGTCCTGAACGACTGCCGGTTCATCTTCCAGCACATCCATCGCGTCCATAATCTGACACGCGCGGCATCTTACGCCGTTGTAATGTTCGCAGCCACAGCAATATGCAGCTTTGATTTTTGCGATGGCTTTTTCGCGGTCGATAAATTCGCTCATTTTTCAATCTCCCTTTCTTTGTTTTCGCAGGCGTTCCAGGCTGCGTGCCAAAAGCTCCGGGCTTAAAACGCCATTCCCGGACGGCTGTGCCCTGTCTACGCGGTTGCCTTTTGCCCGGCTTCCGCCGATTGGGCAGAGCTGGTTATACTCCGCAGCGGTCTTGCAGCCCAGTCTTTCCGCTTCTTCCAGTGCCTTGCGGACATACGCCCAGCTGCTGCCGCCCAGATCTGCGCACTTGTCTATGACCGCATACACAAGATCTGCATCCATGCGCTCTATGTATCCGGTCAGTTCTTTTTCTCCGGTCTTGCTCAGCTTGCCGACGTTATCCCGAAAATAATCCACCAGATATTTCGTCGTCCTCGTCCCTGTATAGGAGGAGTCATCTTTAGATGACGACGACTTATCTATATCTAATATCTTATATCTAATATCTGTATGGACATTTTTGTGGACATCTGCGTGGACATCCTGTGGACATTGTCCACAGTGTTCTGCTTCAATTTGACGCTGGTTCGTTCTTTGCAACTTTTTTTGTGCTGCATAATCGGTCTCGCTTCCGACCATTTCAGAGTGGTTTGCAAGCACCAGCGTGCCGTCTTTTTCCTGATAAATCAGCCCAAGTTTCGCGTAAAGTCCCAGTGCAACGCGCACCGTATCGGTAGAAAACCACTTAGTATCGCGCTGAATCTTGTCCACGTCATAGGGAATGATAACTTCGCCGATCTGCCGCGAAAGCCTGCCGTTGGTGTTGATAGTCATAAGGCAGAGCATCTGGTACAGCACCACATAGCTTGCGCCGTTCTTCTGCCCCATGAGAAAATCCACCGCATCAGACCGCATAAAGCTGTCTTTGAGTTTCAACCAGTAGTATCTTTTTCCGGTAGCCGTATGCTTTCACCTCCTTTGCACGCCCGTATAGCCAGATAGCGCAGCTTGCAAAATCAGAACGGCAGGTCGTCGGCATCGTCGTTGATGGGGTCATACTCAGAAGATGGGGCCGCTTCGGGTGCAGTGGCGCTGCGCGGTGCATAGTCTGCAAGGTTTTCGCCCGGGTACATCTGGCCATCCTGCAAGTCAGCCGTGGGCGTTTCCAGTTCTACTGGTTCCGGCGGCGTGCCGGGCTGCGCAATCAGGTCGATCATCTGCTGCATCCAGCGCAGCTGCACCAGATCATCCGGCACGATGCTGTCCGCGTCCACGTTGTAGTAGGTCTTGCCGTTGTATTCCCGGCTTTTCAGCTCCCGGGCGGTCACGGTGACCACGTCGCCCTTCTGGTACATGCCATCCCGCTCGGCAATGCCGTGCCAGGCGCTCACGCCCACAAAAAAGCTCTGCCATTTGCCGTCGGGGCCCTTGGTGCTGCTGGCCCTGAGGTCAAACTTCAGCACCTCTTTCTGCCCGGCGGAACGAACTTCCGGGTCGCTGCGGATCTCGCCGGTGATCTGCACGCCGGTCTTTGTCTGGACAATCATGCATCATCACCGCCAAACGGGTCATCGGCGACTTCCTCGGCATCGGACGCATCCGGGGCGGGGATCAGCGTGCCAGCCGTCTTGCGGGGGCGCTTGGTGCCTGCGTAGGGGTCCAGGACGGGCAGGTCTTCCGGGTCCACCTCGCGGGCGGTGCCTTCGACATCCACATGGACGGAAACCTCGCTCTCATCGCACAGAGCGCCAAAAGTAGACGGGAACGCTTCGCGCAGAGCGTGCACCAGTGCCACCTTGCGGATCATGGTAGCCTTTTTGCCGCTCCAAAGAGATTTGCCTGTGTCATATTCACTGAGCTTGACTTCCTCATAGCTGGCGCGGGTGCGGTCCTTTCGGTAAACCTTCGCCCAGCCGCCGAGAAGGGTCTCTCCACCTTCCCCATCGTAGACAATGGAGCCCTCGCGGTTCAGCAGCTGACCGTCAGCTGTAAGCACGATGACACCCGCTTCAAAGCCGTCATAGGACGGGTGACGCTCTGCCATCTGCATATAGCAGTTTTTGCCCAGCACGATGGTGCTTGCGGTATCCTCGTTCTTGTTGTCGTAGTGGATCAGATAGGCTTCTTTTGTGAAAGGGTTCAGGTGATACTGCTTGCAAGTCTCCAAAAAGATCTTGCATTCGGCGTCGGTGGCCTTGGGGCAGATGAAATTCCGCACGTCTCCAAAGCTCACGGTGAAGTGCTGACCATCCGCACCGGTGATCTCCACCGGCACGGACGGGGACGCAGCCTGCAGGGCCGTGCTGCCTGCACGGCTTGCGCTCTGCAAGGAACGGTTTGCCACAGTCTGGGCGTTGGGAACGGACGAAGTGGGCGCAGCCGCGCCGGGTCGATTGAGTGCCATAAAGAATTACCTCCAAAATTATTTGATAGAACCGTAGCGGAAACCGCGCTCTGCGGCTCCCTGCTTGAACCATGCGATATCTTCCCGGGTGAACTCCACCCAGAAGCTGTACTTCTTGCGGACCGGTGTCTCCGGCTGGGCAGGCTCTGCAAAGCGCTGAAGCATGCTGAAATCCAATCTTCCATCCGGCGTGATGGCTGCATTGGCCTGTGCCGTCTGAGCCGCTTCTGCGGCGATCTGGCGTTCTTCATCGGTCGGGGGGGTAATGACCGGTGCAGAAGCCTGCGCGCGCTCTGCGGCCTTCCGTTCGGCCTCTGCGCGGCGCTGTGCATCCCGGGCGTTCTGACGGCGGCTGTGCTCCACAAGGGCAGCGTTCAGATTCAGTTCGCGCAGATACTCCGTGGTGCATGCTTCGGCATCCTCGCCGCAGGTCTCTCGGATCAGCCGCAGTTCTTCCCGCCGGGTCTCCACACTCTTGCGCAGCTCCCGGCTGGCCTTTGCCAGGTCGTAGGTCTTGTTGAGCCACTGTGCCACCAGCAGACGGTCGAAGGGGACCAGTTCCCGCAGTTCTCCGATGCAGTCGGAATAGACAGCCTGCAGCGCGTCCTGCTTATCCTGCCGTTCTGCTTCTTCCACCGCCTTCACCTGCTGGTCAATGGCCCCGGAGACGGCCTTGCACTTGGCCTGCATCTGCTTTGTGCTCTGCAAAAACTCCTCCAGAGGCTTCATGTAAAAGGCCTTTGCGCTGCGGGCGGCATCGCTGAGCTGCTTGTCCAGCTTGTTCACGGAGGCACGGTCGGCCTTGGCGTCTTTGATTGCATCCGGGGTGTAGACCCGCCCGGTATAGGCCGCCAACATCTCGGTCAAATTCTGCTGCACCTCGGACTCATTCCACCGGATCGCGGGCAGTTCCGGGTGCTCCACCCGGACAGTAAGTTCGTTCTGCATAAATATTCACCACCTCTGAAAAACTCTCTCACCATCGTTGTTATATACGATGTAGGTATTGCGGGGATAACCCTCCGCGTGTTCTTTTTTGGACAGTGCGTCCGCCTGTCGAATCAGTTCTCCCACTGTCTGTGCAGAACGACTCTCCAAAAGCTTCGGCGGGTTTTCAAGCCCGTCATAAATCTGCATAACTGCCATTTACAAATCCTCCGAATTGTGTTATTCTTCGGGGTGATGTGACCTGTAAAATCCATCATCCCTTGCAGCTCGTCGGTGTTGGCGCACCGGCGGGCTTTTTGCGTTTGTAGCGTACCGGCGGCAGGCTGTCTACCTCGCCGCGCTCGATGCGTTCCCGCGCAAAGGTGTACTTGCGTGCCGGATGCCTGCCGCTGCGGCTGTGGCTGCACGCCGATGCAAAGCTGTTTGCGCTTTTGTAACCCAGCCGCCGGGCACACATCTCAGACGTACCGCTGGCAATCAAGTCTCCGGTCTTTGCATCGTACACCGTGTACCACATGACGTGGTGGACTGTGTCAGGCATATGTGATCTCTCCCGATTCTTCTTCCAGAATCTCCCGCACGTTGTCCATTTCTTCGGCGCACATCTCCCAGACGTTTGCCCGTGCGGAGTATCCGGCCCGGACAACAATGTCATCTGAGGTTTCGGCTTCTCGCCTGCAGCGTTCAGCAAGCCGCGTGTAGGATTTGACTTTGCCCTCAACGTACTGTTTTGCCGTCATCATGCCCCACGCTCCTGATTCTCCGGATATTCCGGATTGCGGGCGTGGCGACGGTTGATCTTGCCGTACTTGCGCCGCTTTGCAGCTCTTTCCCTATCCTCCGCGGCAAAGCCCAGCCTTGCCAGCAGGGCAGCGACCAGAACCAGCACCAGCGCCACCGCAAACAGCGTGCCGGAAATGTATCCGGTGGTCTGCGCGGTACCCTCTGCGCCCATAGCTGCACCCATTCCAACGCCGCCAAAAATGACAGCCAGCCAGTAGTAAGTAGTAGATTTGAGTTTCATTCTCTCGGCTCCTCCTTTGTGTAAACCTTTTCAAGCTTGTAAAAGTCCTTCACCCACGCCATAAATCCAGCGCGGGAGATCAGCGGGGCGGCACTTTTGGTGTCGATAGACGGCACCGCCCATGCCGGGAAGCTTCCGGCCTGAATCATTCCGGCGAAAATCGGCTCGCTCACCGAGATGTTGTTATCCCGCATGATCTGGCAGCACTCTGCAATTCCCATGCTCGGCTTCATCTTCGTCCACCTCCTTTTTGGCTTTTAGCTGCCGTTTCAGCTGGATGTGCTCCAGCCTCTCTGGCTGCCTTGCGTCCCAACGCTGTTCAAGACAGCGCTTGTTGTAATGCTTTCTCATGTTTCGCTCTCCACAAACTCTCCGTTCTTGAGTGTGTACCAGACGTCTTCTTTAACTGTGGAACCATCCACGCGAGCCATTTTAGCGCAGAGCATGTGGCCGTCATCATCGTACTCAGTCAGCACAAGATAGCAGCCCAGAGCGCCGCGCGCCTTGCTCCCGTGCCCGTTTGCAACGGCAATGCTGTCTTTGCCGTCGACTTTTGCTCTGCAGCGCGAGCCGGTAGCCGCTGCCGTGCTGCCATTGCCGCTGGTACCTGCCGTGCTGTAATCGCCGCTGGTGCCTGCCGTGCTGCCATAGCCGCTGGTGCCTGCCGTGCTGCGATAGCCGCTGGTACCTGCCGTGCTGTAATTGCCGCTGGTGCCTGCCGTGCTGTAATTGCCGCTGGTGCCTGCCGTGCTGGAAGTGCCGCTGGTGCCTGCCGTGCTGTAATTGCCGCTGGTGCCTGCCGTGCTGTAAGTGCCGCTGGTGCCTGCCGTGCTGTAATAGCCGCTCGAAAAAGACTCTTTGCCCTTCACCCGATTAAAAACGGCAGCCACCGTAGCTTTTACAAGCCCCGCAAAGTTCAATTCTCCTTTCACAGTCAACTCAGTGCAAGCCAGCTTGCTATCCCCTTCGCTCTTGTCAACGTCTCCGCCGCACTCGACCTCAAAGAAGCGCGGGCTGTCCTTCAGCGGGTAGTAATGCAGCACATCCAGCGGGTTTTCGCAGGCGTGCATACCAGCGTGGCAGCAGTCCGCCTTGTCCTCGTTGTAGGTCTTTCCTACCTCATACTGCTTGCCACGGCACATCATGTTTTTGTTCATGGCCTTATATGCGATGATCTTCTCACTCATGGGTTGCGTCCTCCTTTACCGTGCGAATGTCCAAAACCTCGGGGTTGCTAAAAATCTGTAAGTCGCTCAAATCGTTCACTCCTTTTAATAAAATGTCTTTTCTTTGCTGTGCCGTCGCGGTGTGCTTCCTCGCGTTGCCACGCCAATGCATCCGAAGCAAAGCCTTGCCACAGCGAATCGTTACGGTGCACCACTTTTCCTTCGCAAATCACATCAGCGCTTTTCTCTGCCATTCCTTCGCCTCGCCGCTCTTCGCCATTCCTTTGCCTTGCCGCTCTGTGCTTCTCAGCGCCGCTGCGATGCGGTAGGACGCAATACGCTGCCACTGCACAGCAGTTCACCTCATAGCCTTCGCTCCGCCGTTCGGTGCCCTTCCTTCGCCTCGCTGCTCTAAGCAATGCCGTTGCGCATCTTCTCAAATCACGGCAATGCCTTTGCAATGCAAATCACTGTTGCGCTGCGCAGAGCCATCGCACAGCCAATCGAATCTTAGCCTTGCCTTTGCCCAGCCGAGCCTTGCCCTGCCTCCGCGAATCCGGGCTGTCAATGCCATGCCCTCGCTCTCAGGCTTTCACCTCATAGGCGGTGTAGGTAAACCGGCCCTTGCCACTATTGCGCCACTGGCCGATGCCGCGCAGAATACCATAATCCAGCCACTCGCGCACAGCCTTTTCGTGGCTGTCGTCAAGGAGGGTCACGTCAAACTCGCAGGTGCTGCCCGCCGGGATTTCCTCACTGTTGGCAAGGCTCACGCGTTCGCCCTGTGCGGTCTGAGCACGCAGCGGACGCTGGCAGTCGGTAATCTCACCATTCACGTGAATGAGAATCATGCGGGGCTGAACGAAGATCAGGCCGTCAATGACCTTCTTGTAAGCAGTCAGCTTGCCGCTTTCGTTCACGGCCTTCTTCTTGCCAGTCTCGGTCTTGCCGCCAATGCGGGAAAGCATACCGCAGGCATCCTTAAACATGCCTTTGATCTGGTAATCGTAAAAAATCGGATTGCCGTCCGGGTCACGCGGGAACACGGTCATGCCCTTGTCAGCTACCGCATCAGGGCCAAGAGCCGCCACTTCATCCTCGATGGTGGCAGCATCCGGCGACTTGCTGGCGATAAACTCGCGGGCCACATTGGGATTTGCGGGCCATGTGCCCAGCACCGGCTCAATAAACGTAGCTTTCACATGCAGTTTTTTCATCTTTGTAACCTCCAAAAATATATTGCTTACGCACTGTGGCTTTAGTGCTTCATGAACTGATTCACAAAGTAGACCTGACCTTTGCCGGTCACTTTGGGTGTCTTGTTGATGCTGGTGTGTCCATCGGAGTGCACCACGGTGGTCTCCTTGATCTCGAACAGGCCCTGCTCCACGGCCCGCTGGGTGGGCATGTTGTAGTCGCTGCGCTTAGGGTCTTTGATAAGGTAGCCGCGCTCCCGCATCCAGCTGAACAGCCGGTTCTGCCCGATCTGCACGCCGTTCTGGCACAGCAGCTTTGCCAGCTCGCCCACAAGAATGCTCTTCTTGCTGGCGCTCACGGCATCCGCAAAGATGCCCTTCGGGGTCAGCTCTGCGATCTGCCTGTCCTTGTGCTCCAGCTCGTCGTGGGCGGCGATCAGGGCCTGCGCCATCAACTCGGCGCGGGAAAGCTGCGGGCGCTGTGCCAGCTTCTTCTCCATCTCGTTGAACGCCGCAATGTACTTCAGCTTCCATTCCAGCGCAGCCTTGCCGGTAAAGCCCATGACCAGCAGGCTGAAGCCGTCGCGGTTCATCAGGTAAGTGCGCTGAGATCTGCCGTAGCTGTCCAGGGCTTCCGCCTCGAAAAACATCTCCCCAAAATTGGGGACATCTTTCTTGAAGGTATCAATGTCACGCATCACATGGTCGTGACGCTTCACGAAGTTCTCGGCGATCTGGCGGCTGGATGCTACCGGTTCGCCGTTCTGGGTGGATAAGATGATCTCGTTCAAAATAAACCTCCTTGTGGTCTGCCCATCCCGTGCTATACTTGAGCGGGAGGGGGTGAAAAAATGAATCAGTGGGACTACCTGAACCAGCGTGCAGACGAATTAGAGCGTGCCTTGAACGCTGGCAGGAGAAATGTTAAAAGCCTGTACGACCCGCAACGACCAACGCTGTATGAGATTCAGCAGCAAAATGCTGATGATGTAAGAAAACTGCTGGAACAATATGAAGCGGATTTAAAAGAACAGGCGAAAGAAAGCAAGAGAAACCGCAAACTGACTATTATTTCAATCATCGTTGGAATCGTAGCCGCCGTTTTTGGTGGTGCTTCTTTTGTTGTTGCTCTTATAACGCTGCTTTTACAACTGTCGTAATAAGAGAGGCAATCATAAACGCAAATGCAATGCTCTGGAAAACGATTGCCGTTATGATGGTTTTCCGGTATTCTGCATTACGTTCACGATTGATTTTTCTCTGTCGTTCTTCCATGCGAGAAAATGACCGCATGGTCAAAACGATTTGTCGAAGCTGATACTCAACTTCCTTGTCAAGCTCTGCCCGGCGTTCCTCTTCCACAGGTTCGCAGGGCTTTTTGTTTTGGTTCACGGCTCTGCCTCCTTTTCCTTGATGATCTCGCTGACGGCAGTTTCCATCTTTTCACGGATGCCGCGCGGCTTGCGCTTGCTGTTCAGGATCATCGAGCAATAGCTCTTCGTCCATCCCAGACGTTCTGCAAGCCGGTCCAGCGTGACTTCGTTGTTGTGCATTCGGCCAATCAGTCTTCCGGTCCACGGTTCAGGCACTCTTACACCTCCCTGTTTTTGGTTAATAAATTGACAGCGGCGCACCGATTTGCTATACTGTTCAAGGCTCCTAGTTAAACTGATTCAAAAGGAAGGTGATTTCGATGACCAAACTTTTGAGCCAGCCAGTTCCAGACACGAGCAAGTGCGTTCTGGTGACAAATCGGTGAAAAGTCTGTCTGTGAAACAACCGCAGGCAGATTTTTTCTTATCGCCGTGTCAAAAATACTTGTTGCAAATGTTCACAAAACGTGCTATTATGTAGGTGCGAAGTACTTAATAGCTAACAAGCAAACGCCTATTGTTTTGGGTGTCTCTTGTGTTGCGTTTGTTTACATCCAACAAGCACAGTATAGTACAAACAAACGCAACAGTCAAGGCGTTTTGTTGCGTTTGTTCACTTTTGTATGTTTGCACAAAAACGGAGGTGTCATTTTGTTTTACTTGAACTTTGTGCGCCTTTGTAACAAGATTGGGAAATCTCCGTCAGCCGTTGCGGAAGAAATGGGCTTTCAGCGCTCTGTCGTTACCAGATGGAGCAATGGATCAGCGCCAAGAAAAGCGACGATTGAAAAAATTGCCACATTTTTTAATGTTCCGTCTGAGGAGCTCACCGGCGAAAGCGAGCAAAAAGAAAAGCCCAGCACCCCGGAGGGTGATGGGCTGGATGCAAAGGCGCAGGCCACTCTTAATAAGATGAAAAAGCTTTCGCCTGAACAGCAGGCGGCATTTTGGGATATGCTGAACACTACGATTGATGCCGTTTTGAATATGCCGGATGGTGACGGGAATGGTTAGCGAAGCCCAGATTCATAAAGGCATGAAAATAATTTGTGACTATTACGAAACCCATGAAGATGACGATTATTTTACGCCTAGCATTTTTATTAAAAATGGCATAAAAAATCCAAAGTCTTTGATTGATTCTTTGTGGGCAGATGGCTTGATAACGGTATATGATTTTACAGAAAATGGCATTTTTGAGAATTTTTCTATTTCTCTTACTCAAAAGGGCGTTCTTTATTTTATCGAAAAGCAAAGACAGCAGAGAGTTAGCCGCAAACAATTTGCTCAGAGCGTTGTCATTGCGGTGCTCTCTGCTGTCGTGAGTACGTTATTGACGCTTTTTGTATCTCAAAGAAGCGAAGGGTCGGAAACCTCCAGCGTTTGATTCTGCGTGTCCAGATTGTAAGCAGAAAGTGTTTTGTAAATGCTCAGTTTTTCGCTGTCAATATCTTGCGGGTTAATCATGGCAAATCCGCTATTTCCGTCAACCACCTTGAAAATAGTTTCAGGGCAGAGTTCGCAGAGGTCGCCCAGCGTAACCTTTTTAGGAAAACACTCTGCCGGAATGACGGTATATTTTGGCTTTTTGTGAAGAAAAGCAAAATCGTTCAAGTCAAGAAATTCATATGTCAGAATAGCGCCGATATAGATAATCAGGCCAACTAAAATGACAAGCAGTGCAGTATTAAGCATATATTTTTACCTCCTGTAAAAGTTTATCCACGTCGATGCCAAGGGAAAGTGCAAGCTTGATTTTCTCAAGTATAACACATTCCGGTGTTGATTTCATCAATTTTGTGCTAGTTTCTTGCACTTTATTTTCCCCCTTTGGTATTTTCCTTGATAATTTAGCTTTTCGGCAGCTGGTTGGCTGCCTATTTTTGTTTATGAGGTGGTTATCATGAAAAGAAGAACGTTTCTTGCATTGGGTTTAACTGCGGCTTTGTCCGTTCCTTTTGCCATGACTGCTTTTGCAGATGGGAACCAGTACAAAGTGGGTCAAACAGTCGAGTTTTCCGGACGAACTGATTTCGACTATTTTTACACTTATACCGCGGAGGATTATTCCGTTTATCCTTTTCCTGAAACTGATTACAAATGCTTTTCCGTCATAGATGAAAGTGGGAAACGTTTTTATGCCGCTGTAAAAAGTGTACAGTATGAGCACGCGAGAACCGCATTTGCAAATCAAACTTTCACTTTTAAAGGAAAATATCAGCAGACAGCCGGTGATGGAGCTCCGATTATTCTTATCAGCCAAAAAATCACATTTAATGAAAAAAATCAAAAAATAGAGACCTCAATAGGCAAGTGTATGTGGGATGTTACCGATTGTGGCACAACAAGCGATAGCGTTTTTCGGACGTTGCATGATGTATATGCCGACATCACCATAACGCTTGCGGACGATGGCTCATACCTGTCAATTGATACAAATCCATACGACCTGAAGGACAATACAACTAATAAAGCGATTGGGCTTATGCATGTTAGAGAAGCTAATGAATCGCTAGGGCTTCCCGATTGGCTTTACGAAGAAATTGTGAGCACTCGTGCCATTGACGGAAGGCAAAAGGAAGCTTTTGACAAAGTGACCGTTACATGGTCGTATCATCCAGATCACGGACTTGAGGTCATTTACCGCAAAAACTAACGTGTAAAACATGTTCACAACCATATTATAAAGCCGTTGGTTGTGGCCGTCAATCCCCATTCGTGTACTGTTTTCGGTGGAAAAATCCACAGAAAAATGCGCATTTGCAAGATACGCGTGACATGCACGAACAATGTGCAAAATATGCACGTTACTATTCGTGGTTGCAAGGCTGCTGCAAATTTTGCAACAGATCAGCAGCCAGCGCCCCGCCGGGCGTACCGGCTGCGTTACGCAGGGCTTGCACCTCCGGCAGGGCCTTATCTTGAATGTAAGCGCGAGCAAGACGCTGCTGCTCCGGGGTCATATCCAAATAGCAGGCCAGCAGGGCACGGGCATGGGTGCGAAAGTGTGACAGCTTTTTCATAACTCATTCCTCCCAGGGTGCAGGGGTGCGCTCGGTGCCGGTCAGGATGCTGGCGGGCATCCCGTCAATGATGGTCGTTTCGGTTCCTTTACCGTTTCTTTGCTCAAAATCCATTTTGTTTTCCCCTTTCTTTTGTGTATATTTATGTCTTATGTTCCAAATTCTACCATGCGCCGTTGGAAAACAAAATACGGATATTTTTTGTCGAATGGCGCAGAAAAAATCTGCGCCATTTTCTGTTAAAAACACGTTGGTTTTACGGGGGTGAAAGTATGAGTTATTTTACAGCGAGCCAAATCGGGAGAGCACTTGCAAAAGCACGGGTGTCTGCTGGCCTGAGTCAAGTGGAGATCGCGAGACGCATCGAAAAAGGAGAGCGCACCGTGCAGAGCTGGGAAAAAGGATGCACCAGCCCGGACAGTGACGAGATCATGGATTGGTGCACGGCGTGTGGCGTGTCACCCATCAAGGTGTTCATGGAGGTGCTCCACCCGGATCTGTACAAGGAAGCCGACAACAAAAAATCGGATGCTGCTGTAGATCAGGAGCTACACATGCTGGTGCAAGCGCTTCCACCCCTTACAAAGCGGCTGCTGCTTTTTGTCCTGAAGGGCCGACACGGAAGCAGCCCCCCGGCTGTCATATCGGAGATCGCTGCAAACCTGCACTGCCCGCTCAACAACAGGGCAAGCGTGTGCGGGACCATCATAGACCAGTATACCTATGCGATGATCGCTGGCCTTGACCCATGCCCGGACGCTCCGCACCCTTCCATTGACGACCTGAAGATCAACTACAAGGCCGGAAGGGCCGCTGCCGAAAATGG
>ERZ1034701.65-NODE-65-length-43282-cov-7.530132_pt1 | contig 43282 bp, 69 predicted proteins | sample MGYA00520651_ERZ1034701 | MGnify/ENA primary metagenome ERZ1034701 (study PRJEB33766, sample SAMN09781713) | gut metagenome | biome: gut microbiome | host: Homo sapiens | place: Madagascar | study: EMG produced TPA metagenomics assembly of the PRJNA485056 data set...
AAAGAGAAAAAATGGCCAAACAATGAACATTAAGTGCTTCTGAAATCTTTTGATTTCAATTTCGTGTTCTTCAAATTGCATAATAAACAACTCCCTTATTTATATTTTTATTTCTTCAGCAGTATTTCGCTCTCTCAAGCAGCTGCTGGTTGAAATCTCCCCTCTTAGCTAAACTTACACTTTCTTTATTTAGAAAACTTTCCCTTTTAATAGTTGTGTGGTAAACTATTTATAGATTAAAAATATCGTTGTCGTCACTTCGGTGGCGACTTTTTTTGTTTTAGTGGGGAAGTTTCAAGCGGGGGCGGCAGTTTCATCTGCTGCCAGAATACCTAAAATAAACAGATATAAATCCACCTGAGCGTCCTCGTTTAATAGTTCGAGTCGCTCACTGTCCATTAGATTAATACACCTCCTTTATTGGTTCCGCAGGTTTTTGGGATTTGAAAGTAAATCCTCAAAATATTCACGAGCGCGTTGTTGCGCTGCAGGACTAAGTTTGTTGTATGCATCAATGATTGCCTTGGTATTATCTTCTGGCTGCTCCCATCCCATTATTACTGCCGGGCTAATTTGCAAAGCTTTTGATAGTGCTGCTATTTTATCACGGCGCATGTTAGCGATGTCGCCAGATTCCCATCGGGATATTGTTGCAGGAGATACTTTAACTTGCGATGCTACTTCTTCCAGCGTTAGGTTTAACTCTAAGCGCCTGGTTTTGAGTATATCCTTGACTTCCATCTTCTCACCTCGCTTAATTAGAAGATACCACACTTTTTGCGAAAAAGCAATAAATTTTTGCGAATACGCCTTGACTTTTGCGTTTACGTAAGCTATACTTGTTTACGTAAACGCAAAAGAACGGAGGTGAACGTAATGCTTGATAAGGCTAAATTTAAATACTTTGTTGCTACCAAAAATTTAACCCTCTCTGATTTAGCAGTTAAAATGGGCATGAACCCTGCTACTTTAAGCAAAAAGCTGAATGGAACAACTGACTTCTCCCGTCACGAAATTCAGCTTTTTAAAGACATTGTAGGCCTGACTGAATCTGAAATGTTAAGTGTTTTTTTTGCTTGAGAATTTGCGTAAACGCAAAAAAACGGAGGTGATATTATGTGTAAAGATTGGGTTGTAGTTTTTCAAGACTTAGAAACTGGCAAGGTAAGACTTGATATTTTCACTGATAATAGTGAATCTGCTGCACGTAGATGCTTTCGGGCTTGCTATCGTCATGGAAATTACAAAATCTTGGCGGTATTAGAAAAACCAGAAGTAGAAAACGCCTAAGGTGGTGCCAAGTGAATAGCATTAAAATTTTCGACAGTCCTGACTTTGGACAGATTCGTACTATTCAGCAGAATGGTGAGCCGTGGTTCGTTGGAAAGGATGTAGCTAGTGTTCTTCAATATAGAGATACATCAGACGCTCTGAAGAAACACGTTGATAAAGAAGATAAGGTTTTACTCAAGGCAGGCGAAACGCCGACCTTGAAAACTTCCAACTTTGGAATGTACATAATCAATGAGTCAGGCCTTTACAGCCTTATTTTCTCGTCCAAGCTCCCAAAGGCTAAGGCCTTTAAGCGCTGGGTGACAAGTGAAGTCATTCCGGCAATAAGAAAAACCGGCAAGTACGAAGCCGCGGCGCAGGCTGTTCCCATCGGCAACGATGAGCCGGTCACGGACTTCACTCAGCTGGAATTTGACCAGCGCATCCGCATCGCAGCCATCATCGCAAGCTGTCGCCGCGAACGGCTGCAGCTAGTGGCGAAGGTGCTTTCCCTCGACCTTGAGGAAATGGCGCCGCTGATGCCGGCTCATATTACTGAGGCAGAGCAGGCCGCGTACCAGTACATATCCAGCGTGTATGACTCGCTGGAACGCGACACGCCGATTCAGTATTTTTACACTGCTTATACAAAGTGGTGTATGGAACAGAATCTGCTGCCGCTGACGAAGCCGGGCGTCACGAAGGTGTTCAAGAAATACTTTCCGGTGGCCACCGTCGCCACGGCCTACTATGAAAACGGCACCCGCGTGATGGGGTGCTGCAGATGTTATCGAAAGATGGGGAGGTGACAATATGAACCAAGAAATCAGAACACAGGTGGTTATCAAGGTAGCCAATCTGGATCCGAAGGTGCAGCGCCTGCTGAAAGCGTATGAAGAATTCAAGGCAGCCGCTAACGACTTGCAGGTGGAAACCTGGAAAGAGTGCATAGAAGTACATGTAGAATAATAGCCCGCACAGAAAAGCGCAGGCTGTAAGGTGATTATTTGTACTGTTTGAGAACTGCGTTGATGCAGCGAGCTATAGATAAGGTTATAGCTACTTCTAATTTGTCAGCAGCCATTATATCGTTTCCGCTTCTCAGGGCACGAACGAAATCTTGGCAACCGCCTTTTAGGTTGAGCTTGCTAACCTCAGCAATACAAATTTCTTGAATCTGTTTTTCAGTAAGCATTCAAATCACCACCTTTCTGTAAGGTCTATTATATCACGGAGGTGAAGCTATGGAACCTATCGCTGTAACTTTCGACAAGGCCTGCGAGCTTACCAATATCGGGAAATCCTCGATGGTGAAGCTTATGCAGGATCCAAAGTTCCCGGTCTTTAAAATCGGGAACAAGTCGGTTATCCCAGTAGCTGGCTTGAGAAAGTATATTGAGACTCTGGGTGCTGAGCACTACGGAGTCGTTTAGGAGGCGGATGACATGAAAAAGCTTTTGGTTGTTCTGCTGATGGCCTGCTGCGTATGGCAGGCGTGGGAATACACTCACCCTCAACCTGTAGACCGCTACGTGGTCAAGGTTACTGCTGCAGATGGCGACACGCTGTGGCATCTCGTTGGGAACGTCATGCAGCGCGAAGGAGACCGCAGAGATATTCGCGAGGTCATCCACTACACCAAAGAAATCAGCAACCTGAAGGGCGACCTGTATCCTGGGGATGTTATCCTCATTCCCATTGAGGCATCTAAAAAATGAGAACTGATGACCGCGGCATTCATTATGTTGACTGCATGTTTTGCGGTCAAGAATGGATAGTGAGTCGCTTTGTAAAAGAACCGTATGCGTGCCCTTATTGCAGGGCTATGTATAAAAATTTCAATCCACCACAATCAAAAAAGAAAAAGAAAGGTAAGGTGTAAAAAGGTAATGATTAGAACTAAAACCCATATTTTTATCCAGCGCTTGAATCTTGAAATGCATAACTTGCGTGAATACGCAAGTTTGCTGGAACGCTGGAATGAGGACGACAACCAAGACGAGGTCCTGCTGGAGGCAAAGCTTGAGGTCATTGACCGTATCGGCTCAGAACTCAAAGAGATGCGTGAGCTGCAGTCTCATGAATGGTCTGTTATGTACAAAGCTCTGCAAGATTCCGCAGAAAAGAATGCTGCTGATAGTTCCGGTATGCCGAAAGAAGGCGCTTGCAAGGAGGCTGAGTGATATGGCTAGTGTATACGAGCTTGATGCTAAAATCTCCAGTTGTATTCAGCTGGATGAAGAACACGTTGTCAGTGTTGACGATGGTGAAATCCTGAACCTGCAGCAATTTGAAGCGCTGCAGATGGAGCGCGACAAAAAGATTGAAGGCCTGTGCTGCTACATCAAAAACAAGATTGCCGATGCCGAGGCTATCTACGCTGAGATTGACGTCCTTAGTCAACGCGCATCGGTGATGAAGCGTGAAGCAGAGCGCTGCAAGAATTATCTGGCTGGTGCGTTGTATGGCGAGAAGTTTGAAACTCCCCGCTGCAAGATTACGTGGCGCAAGTCCGAAATCTGCAACGTGCTGAATATTGATGCAGTACCTGAAGAGTACAAGCGCACGAAGGTTACTGTTGATGCTGACAAGACGGCAATCAAGAAAGCTATCAAAGCCGGCGCTGAAGTTCCAGGCGCTGAAGTTATTCAGAAGCTGAATATGACATTGAAGTAAAGGAGGTGTATACAAGGTGAGCTTATTTAATAGAGCCGAACGTAAGAAAGCTTTTTTAAAAATTGCTATTACTGGCGTAAGCGGTAGCGGTAAAACGTACAGTGCTTTACAGCTTGCTCAAGGTCTGGGAGGTAAAATTGCTATGATTGACACCGAGAACGGCAGTGGCGAGCTTTATAGTAGCCTTTGTGATTACGATGTTGCTCCAATGAGTGCGCCGTTTTCTCCCGAAAAATATATTGAATACATACACGAAGCGGAACAAGCAGGATATAGCGTATTGATTATTGATAGCTTGTCTCACGCTTGGGCAGGAGAAGGCGGTTTACTGGAATTTGTAGATAAAAAAGCTGCTGCTAGCCGAAGCGGAAATAGTTTTGCTGCGTGGAAAGACGCAACGCCGAAACAAAATCGTTTGATTGACGCCATTTTGCAATCTAAAATGGATATCATTGTATGCATGAGAAGCAAACAAGCATACGAAATAATTGAAAATGATCGTGGCAAGAAAATGCCGACGAAGATGGGGTTGGCACCTATACAGCGCGATGGCCTTGAGTATGAATTTACAATCATGTTTGATATTGGCATAGAGCGTCATATGGCAACCGCAACCAAAGATAGAACTGGAATGTTCAAGGACTGGTGCGATGTCATTTCGCCTCAAGTAGGAGAAATGATTAGAACGTGGTCTAACGGCGGCGCAGATGTTACTGAGGACGGTTACGTTAAAATTGAGCAAGAAAAAGTCATGGTTAGGACCAGAAATGGCCTGACTGATATTGTTACTCTGTCATATGAGCAGATGCAGCAATTGTTAGCATCATCTAAATACGCATTGGCTCATAAGGCAATAAGGGAACGTGTTGATAATATTGATGCTATGCAGGAAGAAGAAAGAAGGTAGAATATGAATAAGATTATTCTTTTAGGCAGATTAACTCGTGATCCTGAAGTACGTTATACGTCTACAGGTAAAGTTGTTTGCCAGTTTACTCTTGCAGTAGACAGACCTTTTGCCAATCAGGAAGGCCAAAGAGAAGCTGACTTTATCCCCGTAGTTATCTGGGGTAAACAAGGCGAAACCTGTGGCAACTATCTCACCAAAGGGCAGCGCGCGCTGGTTGAAGGCCGTCTGCAAATCCGCAGCTATAATGCTAAAGACGGCGGTAAACGCTGGATAACCGAAGTAATCGCTGATCACTTTGAGTTTATTGAGCATAAAGCAACTAGCGATATAACTGAAGAAAAAGTATCGGATTCAGCAGCTCCTACCTCCAGCATGAGTTATGGTACTAACGTCCCACTGCTCAGTGATGAAGAGATCCCTTTCTAAGTCCGAGCTGCACCTGGACGATATTCGCCCCTTTTTAACCGGTGTAAAAACAAAGCCGGGCGGACATGTTACCGCTACATGTCCCTTGTGCGGTAAGGCAGATCATCTGCACATAGACGAAAAGGGCGGCACACTTCTGGTATATTGCCAGAAGTGCAACGCTCCCGGTGCGGACATCCTGCGAGAGTTCCGCCGTCTTGGAGCGAAGCCTGCAGAGCCGGAGCCTGTAGATTACAAGACGACAAAACCTATTGAAGATTACCGCCATGTCTACAGGAACCCTGACGGCACTGAAGCTTATTACAAGCGCCGCCGCAAATGGGCCGACGGGCACAAGGTTTTCAGCTTTGCATATGTCAATGCCGAAGGGCGCACGGTGTATACCAAGCCCGAAGGATGTAACAACTTATATAACTTAGATTTACTAGCACAACATCGGAGCACAAAGTTGTACATCGTCGAAGGCGAGAAGTGTGCCGACGCAATGACGCAGCACGGACTGCTGGCGACCACGAGCAACACCGGAGCGCAGAAGGCTATCAAGCTCAGCGAGACGGACAAGGCGCTGCTAGAATCATATCCGGAGCGCATAGTCATTCCGGACAACGACGAGAAGGGCACCGATTATGCTGCAGCCTGGCAGGGCGCAAAGGTCATAGACATTACAAAGCTATGGCCTGAATGCCCACCAAAAGGTGACATTGCAGATTACTTTGCCGCCGGTGGCACTGCCGAGGCTATCGAAGCCTACGAGTGGCCTGTGGTGCTCTCTCTGGACAGAGAATTCTTTGAAGGGTGCGACAGGTTCAGCCTGATAAGTGAGGCGCTTCTGGAGGCGATAGCGGCGCTCACAGAGCCGTCCAAGCGTCAGCAGGTGCTTTCCATGGCGAGATTTCGCGCCGGGGAGCTGTGCTGCAAGAGGGAGTTTGAGAGCTGCTGGAAGGCGTACCTGCAGCAGCAGGCAGCTAAGGGTATAAGGTCAGATAATCTGACCAAATTCCCGCAGCAGCTGTTTTCCTTGCGGTGTGGTAACTGGAACACATCGATTAATGGCGTGTATCGGTCGGTGCAGGTGGGGACAGAATATAAAAACGAATACGCAAGTCCCATTCCCATTATGCCGACGGAGCTGCTGGTGAACGTGGAGGATGAAACGGAAAAAATCCGGCTTGCGTATTTTAAAAATGGCGGCTGGCAGAGCGTGGTGGTCCAGCGCTCCACGTTAGCCAACAAAAACAAAATAATCCTGCTGGCAGATAATGGCGTTGAAGTCAACAGCGACAACGCCGGTCTGCTGGTGAAGTATCTGGCAGAGGTCATCGCTATGAACCCGGACATCCTGCCGCGGGTGAAGTCGATTGACCACATGGGTTGGTCCGATGCAGGCTTTGTGCCGTACACGGATGAGGTCAAGCTGGACTGTGAGGACCAGTATAAATCTCTGGTGCAGGCAGTCTCCAGCAAGGGCACGCTGGAAGAATGGGCGGCCTACGTCGCACCGCTCCGGCAGAACCTCTATATGCGCCTGATCCTGGCTGCAAGCTTTGCGAGCGTGCTGGTCGAGCGCGTGTCTGCGCTGCCATTTGTTTTGCACCTTTGGGGCGGAACCGGCAGCGGCAAGACCGTGGCCATGATGGTGGCTGCGTCTGTTTGGGGTAATCCGGGCATGGGCAAGCTGGTCCGCACCATGAACATGACCATTAACAGCATGATGAGCACGGCGTCTATCCTGCGTAACCTGCCGTTCTTTGGCGATGAGCTACAGACGATTAAAAGCCGCTTTGAAAATTATGACACGCTGATCATGCGTGTCACTGAAGGCCTTGACCGTGGACGCATGACCAATGCGACATTTCAGCGGCAGAAGTCCTGGCTAAACAGTTTTGTTTTTACCGGCGAAGAGCCCTGTACGAAGTCTCAGTCTGGCGGCGGTGTAAAAAACCGTGTCATTGAGATTGAGTGCGACCAGCAGATAATTAAAAACGGTAATGCCGTAGTTAATTTCATTTCGCAGCACTTTGGCTGTGCTGGCAGGGCGTTCATTGAAGCTTTGAAAGGGAAGAACCTTGCGGCTGATTACAATGAGATTATGCGCCTGGTGCTGGAAGTAACGGATACGACCGAGAAGCAGGCCATGGCGATGGCTCTCATGCTGCAGGCGGATGCGATTGCGAGCAAGGCTATCTTTGGTGATCCTGGCGATGTACTGTCGCCGGAGGATATAGTTGGCTTCGTTAAGAGCAAGGCTGAAGTTGATGTGAGCGAGCGGGCATTTAACCTTATTGTTGACGTCATCGGTGCCAACGCCGACAAATTCGATACTGAATTTCACGATTTTGCCGGATATGCTTACTGGGGCAGACGTAAGAATAATGGCGTAATCCTAATTAATAAAACCGTGCTTGAGGAAGAATTAGAAAAGAAAGGTTTTGACTATGCTGCTCTAAAGAAAAAATGGGCTGAAGCAGGTCATCTGCTGAAAACGACACAGGGAAGGTTTTACGGACTATATTCCCTGAATCATGTTAGAGCAAATTATGTTGCTCTTTATGTAAAAGGTTAGCAATGTTAGCTAAAGGTTAGCTAAAAAATGGCTCAACCATGCGGCTTATAAACCTTTAGCTAACATAATAACATTAGCTAACATAATTAGATGTATACGTATGGAGTTTTCCGCTTTAGACTAGGGCGGAAATAAAAATAATATATATCGATATTCTTTCAAAAATGACGTTAGCTTGTTAGCTAAAAATGAAAAATGGCTCAACCATGCGGCTTATAGGGTTTTAAAAGGTTATCTGGAAGGTTAGCGAGCTAACCTCAAAAGGTCAGCTAAAGGAGGGAAACGATGTTATTTAAAATTTTGAGTACCATGTTACGGGATTTTATTGCAGGGCTGGTTATGGCGGTGGGGTGCTGCTGTATGATGGTAGCACAGGCTTTTGTCAAAGCTACTGTTTGCCTCGCCCAGTTTGCGTGCAAGGTCAATGGGGTGAAATGTGATGTTAAGTAAAATCTGTCTGGTGTTTGCAGTGCTGATCAGCATTGTGTGGATAGTGAGCCTGACGGTGTTAGTTGGTTGCGGTGCTGTATGGGCGCTGCAGAAGTTAGGAGGAATGTAAATGTATATCAAAACTAAAAGCGGAGATTATGTAAACTCTAAGAATATCGGTGCATTAAAAATCGTACGTTATGCTGGCAATTTTAACGTTATTGCAGACTGCACCGGCTATGGCAGCGAATATTGCTTCTACACAAGTGCCAAGAAGGAAGACGCACAAGCGTATATGACCTTGATGGTGAACCGCCTGGATGAGGTGGAAGCTGCAAGCATGCAGTACCCGCGTTGCGCTATCCTTAAGGTGTCGGAGTCTACTGTTGATGCAGCGCGTTGTAGCAATCGCCCGCTCCAGAACGAGCCGCCACGTGTAGCAAGCCAGAACACTAAGCTGTCCGCAATGCTGAATGCGCTGGTCGATGACTTTGCCGCATCTGGTGATACTGACAATCTCCTGAAAATCAACGCGTATATCCGCATGTATCTGCAGCAGGAGGCTAACCATGAATAAACAATATCTGATGTTGAATCTGGAGTCTGACACCTTTAAGGGCATGAAGGCCGATTTTGATGAGCTGCTGCAGCAGCTGCTGGAGAAGCTCTTTGCTGGCCGTATTGCTGATGGCTCTATCAGCATGAAGCTGTCCGTCAGCTTAACCGAAACCTATTCCGAAACAATGGGTAAAGACATTGCAGTACCGCTGTTCAAGCACAAGGTTACAGCCAATTACACGGAGAAGCTGGAGAATGCTGGTGCTGTCTCCCTGCCTAACACGTATCTGGAATACGACGAAGACCTGGGGGAATTTGTTTTGAAGCCTTGCGGCGGCGAGCAGGACATGTTCGCGGAGCAAGAGGCTGAGGCTGATGAAGTAACTGTCGATGTTAAAGCCATTCCGCAGGATTGCCACCGTCCCCTGCAGCTGCGCGATCCTATGTGCAATGACTGCGCTAATCGCGATACCAGCGCCTGCGACCATTGCGATGGCTGCGACAAGTGGGAGCCTACGGCAAAATGATTCCGCTGCGTCCCTACCAGCAGGAGCTGGTGGATAATATCCGCAGGGCAATCGGTCAGGGGCGGCACAGCGTGTGTGCAGTGTTAGGCTGCGGCGGTGGTAAGTCCGTTATTCAGGGCAACATCGCCGCCAGCGCCACGGCACGCGGCAACAGGGTGCTGTTTGTGGTCCACCGGAAAGAGTTGTGCCAGCAGATTACCAATACTTTTGCTGCATGTGGCGTAGACTTCTCTCTCTGTACCGTAGGCATGGTGCAGACGGTCTGCCGCAGGCTGGCCAAAACGCCGGAACCGAAGCTGATCCTGGTCGACGAAGCGCACCACATCCTGTCGCAGAGTTATTTGTCTATCCTGCAGCATTTTCCTAGTGCCGTCGTCTTAGGCTTTACGGCTACCCCGCAGCGCATGAACGAGGGCGGTCTGGGAGCGGTCTTTGAAGAGCTTATCGAGTCAGTGAGTACCGAGTGGCTGATACAGAATCATTATCTGGCACCATACAAATATTACGGAGTTCAGCTGGCGGATGCCAGCAAGCTGCATACCAAGCGCGGCGACTACGACAAGGCCGAAATTGAAGCGCTTATGAATAAGCGTACCATCTTTGGCAGTGCTGTTGAGAACTGGCTGCAGCTAGCCAAGGGCAAGCAGACCATCGTGTACTGCTCGTCTATCGCCACCAGCGAGGGCACAGCGGCCGCTTTCAGGGAGCAGGGGATAAATGCTATGCACCTTGACGGAACAACGCCACAGGCGCAAAGACAGGCCGCCGTAGAGGGGTTCCGGCGTGGCGAGATCACGGTGCTTTGCAACGTTGATTTGTTTGGTGAGGGATTTGACGTGCCTGACTGCGATTGTGTTGTCCTGATGCGGCCTACCAAGTCGCTCACGCTGCACATCCAGCAGTCCATGCGCTCCATGCGTACCAATCCCAACAATCCTGACAAGGTCGCGCTGATCCTGGACCATGTTGGCAATTTCACGCGGCATGGCCTGCCGGACGACGTGCGTGAGTGGTCACTGGAATCTAAAGCCAAGAAGAAGAAAGCTGAGCTCAGCGTCAAGCAGTGCCCGAATTGCTTTGCCGTGGTCAAGTCAGCGGTCACCGAGTGCCCTCTCTGTCATTACGTATGGGAGAAGGAAGAGCGCGAAGGTCCGGAGGTCGTGGAGGACATCATCCTGCAGGAAGTCGCGCGCATGCCGTATAGTAAACACATCGAGTGTACGTCATGGGCGCAGCTGGAGCTGTTCCGTTCGACGCACAAACGTGCTGATGGTAAGATTTTTAAGTTCGCTTGGTCGCTACACAAAGCGGTGCAGCTGGGTCTGGCGGTACCGGAACGGTACCGCAGTGCAGCTATCCGCCTGCTGCGGCAGGATGAATACAGGAGGTTAAAGTTTGAATAAATCTGAAGCTCAAATCATGAAGGAGATTGAGGTCGCGGTGTCTGCTGCAGGGCACAAGATTTTCCGCGTCAATGTTGGCGAGGGTTATCTGTACCGTACGCAGCCGACGCAGGCGACGCTTGACCTCGAGAACAAGCGCAGCCGCTGGTTCAAGAGCGGACCGCCGCAAGGCTACAGCGATTTGTCTGGCGTAGCGTATCCGTCGGGCAAGGCAATTTTTATCGAGTGCAAGACGGCAACAGGCAAGCCGACGCTGCAGCAGTGCGTGTTCCTGCTGGCGATGTTGGCAGCGGGTGCCAATGCCGGCATAGCACGCAGCACCGAGGAGGCGCTGGCGATTTGCGAGATGACGGACGAGCTGCGTCAGAAGATGGGGGAGTATATCCATGGCTGGTTGGTTAAGCTTAGGCAGCGTGGTAAGTGATCCGTGGCCTGGTTGTACCGACAGCGAGTTCTGGGGGCAGCTGCTACCAAGCGCCGCCCGCCATGATCACAAGCTGTATGTTAAGCTCATCGGCCTACGCTTTGCCGGAGCAGAGCTGCTGCCTAGTGCACGCTTCGGCCTGCGCTTGGTCATGGCTAACGAGGCGACGGTGACTCAGCAGGAGGCGAGGGAGCTGCTTGCTCCCCACTCTGAGCTGCTACTGAATTTATTTTTACACATAGGAGGTGGCGCAGGTGGACAACAAAAAACTGATACATGATACTGTTGTGGCAACGCTGGCTGCCTTAAATAGCCAGCCTAAGCCGCAGGACTGCTACAAGGCGACGGAAGCACGGCTGTATGCTTATTCGACGCTGCGCGCGAACATTGAGCAGTACAAGCTTGATATCCGCGACCTGAAGGCGGAGCGTGTCACGGAAAAATCTAAAGACATTACCTGCTGGGGCGGCGCAAGTTCTCGCCTGACGCCCGAAGAGAAGCAGCAGGCACGCATTTTGGCTGTAGAAGTTAAGCTGGCGCGTGATCAGGCGGAAGTTGATAAAATTGACCGCATCTTGAGCAGGCTGGAAGCAAGTGAGGACGCGGTGGCGGTAGACCTTATCCGTCAGGCGTATTTTTTCTGCGTGCCTTTGGACGATATTGCGCTGCGTGAAGGTGTATCGCTCTCGACCATCCAGCGCAGGCGCACACGCCTGGTGCGGCAGCTGGCGTTGATGTTATATGGAGCGGAGGCGTTGATGTAATGACAATTCTTTCACGTAACCGTATTTTGAAGACAAAAGTCACTTGCAAGACTAGCCGCATCTGCCCGCGTCAGCGGCAGTGGGCAAAACTTAGCGTGGTACAAAAATCCACGGTTCCGGGACCTAGTTTCCTTTCAAAATTAATCCGCAAGCACTGCGAAGTTGTATTACTTCGCAGCGCTCGTGGCTGCTGTCAAGTTTTTGCTTATTGCAAAACGGAGGTGACACAAATATTATGATTAGTTTGTATCCTGTGATTGCTGAAAAATTGCATATCCCTGTTGGCAAGGAGTTTAAGCTCAAGCCTAAGCGTGGCGGAGTATATCCGGCGCAGTACCGTTTTATCGCTGATGATTTGGAGTACCGTCCAAGCCAGTGCTGCTATTGGTCAAGTATAGGTAATCAGTCCATGCAGATGCGTATTTTTCTTGCTTTGCTGCGTGGCGGAGTGGAGGTTATTAAAGATGAGTAAAAATTTAATCCCGCAAATCGCCCACATGTTGGGCGTAGAACTGGGCGAAGAGTTTAAGATTAAAGGCTATGGCGAATTGACCTGTACGATTACAGATGATAAAGGGTTAATGGCAGCAGACGATAGCTCAGAAACAGGATGGACACTTGCCAATGCATTATTTGTTGTTTTGCTGAATGGCAAGGCTGAAATCGTTAAGATTCCTTGGAAACCCAAAATGTACGAGGAATACTGGACGTTCGGAAAATTGGGGAAACAATGGACTGTGGGAACTCTCTCGTGGAAAGAACTCCCATATGAAATTCTTTTATTAAGCAAAGGCTGGGTATACCGTACTCGTGCTGAAGCGAAAACGGCATTGCCTGCTGTGGCGAAAGAAATGGGCGTGGAGTTTATAGTTTAGGAGGATTGTTATGATTACATATAGAGAATTTACATCGTTTATTAATGATGAACTTGTTCGCGTAGGAACTTTGTTTACGGAAAAACAGCAGCAGTATTCTGCTGGTGCTGATCCGCTGTCAAACTTCCGCACCGGTGCTATGCTGGAGCATCACGATGACAGTTACGATATGATGTACGATGTGGCTAAGGGATATCTGAACAAACACATCGCTTTTCTCTATGACCATGGTATTGCTGACAAAACGGAAGAATCCTTGCGCGACATGGTGGTCTATGGTCTGATTATGTTGTACATGGTCAAGAAGCACAAGGAATGGCTTGCACAAGTGAAGGAGTGACCTTGATGAGCAGTAAACGTAAACTTAAGCGCCGCAATCCTGCGCCGGTGGCAGGATTTAAATATGAGCGCATGTGCCAGGCTGTGTCCGAGCAGGCTATCTATCGCGTGCTGGCTGTTGCGATTGATATCCTCTGGAATGATTTTGGTGGTCTGCAGCGCAAGGACCAGCGTCTGAAATTCTTTGCAGAGACATTCCGCGAACGTCTGGAAGTTGTTGACCAAGGATTTACACCGTCGCAGCAGGCAGCCATGGATGAGCTGCAGCGTCAGGCTGGGTACAGCGTAGTGTTTAATGAAAAATAATTTAATGACCGCTCATCTGATGGTGGGCGGTCTTATTTTTTATGTTCACAAAAAATTTACATACGGACGTGGCGGATAATATGAAAAATAGGAGCACTAGATAACACGAAACGACACTGAAAATAATACGGCGGATATAATGGACGAAAACGCAAATATATACGGTATTCCGTAGTCTTGCAGGACATCCTCGGGTGTGTTATATTAAAAATGTGGTTACAAAAAGAAAAAAGACTTGACTTTTGTGTCCACAAAAGCTATACTACTATTGTAGCAACAAAAGAGAGGTGAAAAGAATGGCTGCAAAGATGGGGCGACCTACTGACAGTCCAAAAAATACTATGGTGCGTGTCAGAGTTGATGACGAAACTATAAAAATACTTGATGAATGTGTAGAAAATTTAAATCTTAATCGTTCAGAAGTTATTAGAATTGGTATCAAAAAGGTGTACGCCGACATAAAAAAATAAGAGCAACTGCAGTGATTTTGGCGAATCGCAGTTACTCTTAAAACACAACAAACCAGAAAGGCTTGCTAAATCTCATTATAACATAGCCTTTCTGGTAAAGAAAGGAAAATTTTATATGGAAAATCAATTACAGGTATTTAAGCACGAACAGTTTGGTGATTTAAGAATAATTGATAAGGATGGTGTTGTTTGGTTTATTGGGAAGGATGTAGCTGTTGCATTAGGCTATAATAATCCAATAAAGGCGGTTCAACAACATAGTGATGAAGAAGATAGAGATGTATTCCCAATTCGGGATTCCATCGGTAGAATGCAGAAAACTCCTATAATCAATGAATCAGGTCTTTACTCTCTCATCCTCTCATCTAAACTTCCGGCAGCGAAGTCATTCAAGCGTTGGGTAACAAGTGAAGTGTTGCCTTCTATCCGTAAGACGGGCAAGTATGAAATCATTCCGCAGGGTGTAGAGGTTGAAGAACCTGTCACCGATGTTACGCAGCTGGAATTTGATCAGCGCATCCGCATTGCGACAATTATTGCAGGATGCCGCAGGGAACGCCTGCCGATGGTGGCCAAGATTCTCTCGCTTGACCTTGACGAATTTGCACCGCTGCTGCCGCAGAATGCTTCTGATGCGGAACAACTTGCTTATCAGTACATTTCTAGTGTGTATGATGCCATGAAGCGCGATACGCCGATACAGTATTTTTATAACGGTTATGCGAAATGGTGCATGGAGCAGGGAACGACGGCTTTGAATAAAACAGCCCTCGGGAAAGTATTTAAAAAGTATTTCCCTGTGCAGGCAGTCGCCACATCTTACTATGAAGGCGGTCAGCGCATATTTGGTTGCGTCCGCTGCTACCGCAAGATGGGAGGTGCTGCAAAATGACCTACAAAGACCTACCCGCAAGCATTAGAAACCAGGTTGAAGAACTTGAAATCAGTATTGACAGTAAGACTCAGTGCCTTGATACGCTATATGCTTTGTTCCCAGACAAAGAAACGGTTATCACTATGCTGGTTGAAAAGTACGCCGAGCAGCGGCAAAAAGAACTTACTGCTGAGGAAGCTCTGCGTAAGGCTGGCTATAATGTAGCAGAGCTGCGTGTTGCTTACTGGAATGCATAACTGAAGGATAAGTGCTCAAAAACGAATAGATCCACCACGATTGAAAACCATCGAGTCCCAGCTTGATGGTTTTATTTTTTTGCAAAAATGACTTGAAGCAGTGAAAAAAAAGCGGTATAATATAACCACGGAGAAGTGTAGATAAAAGCGGCATTTCGCCTGCCCTTTTTCATTGCGAAGCGGTGCGTATTTTGACTGAATGCGCACCGCTTTACTATATTGTGTATGTAGCGTCTGGCTTTTAGCTGGGCGCTTTTTTTATGCCCGGAAGCCGTAACCTAAGGGACGGGACATCCCTTTCTGACCTCAAATCCTCAGCGGTAGTCCGGGCACCAATAAATGACTTGCAATTATCGCGGGAGTGAGTTAACATGCTTATAAGACCTTTAATTATTGCTGCGAGAATTTTGGATGAAGATTATCCGAAAGACCCGAATCCTGAAAATTGGCGTACTATCAATGGAGCCAAGGTACACCTTGATGGTGACAAAAATATTGACGGTGGTGCTGGCAGTAAGTTTAATAAGAAAAAATTCGGCAGCAATTTTAGTGCTCAAGAAGGTTTTTCTGGAGAATATGCAGCGCCGAAAACAACTTATAAAGAAAAGGCCATTCTTAATCCTTTCCTCGATAAGGTTTTAAAGGAAAACGATCAGCTAAGTGAGGAATCTTTGCTACATGCAGGCAAAAAATTAATGAGTGCGTCCCCTAATGAAATTTCGGACATTGGTTCTGAAGAAGAACTTGACGAAGCTCTTGATATATTAGAAGACGCACTTAATATTGATTGGAAATCTGAGGCTAAGGTCAAGAAACTTAAAGAAACGCTAATGCAAAAAGCAGCTGCTGTCTTTACTGAGGCTTCCGTGCAGTCATATCAAGGAGGAAATTATCCGTTCCGTAAATCCAATTACACAAAAGCACATCTGGATAATGCTGTTTGGTGCGAATCTATGGAAGAATCCAAGAAGAAATTTGATGCTCAGGCTCTCTCTGTTTGGGCTAATGCTAAACCAGAAGAGCGAGAAGCTATTAGAGAATATACATCATCGTATTCCAAGTTCAATGAACCACTGCGTGGGATTGAATATGGAACTGGCAAGTATAAAGGTGTAGGGAGTATTGACTTTGAGAATATTGGTAGTAATGGTTATGGTAATTTAAAACCTGGCGAAGCTAGAGACCTAATCACAAATATGACCAACTACATTGACCGTAGTGCTTTTGATGAGGATGTTTGGTTGCAGCGCGGTTGTAATTATAAAGGCATGGATAAGTTTTTGAATCTTAGTAAGCCACTAAAAGATTACTCTCTTGATGAGCTGAAAGCTGAAATTTTAGGTACAAAAGTCACAGAACATGGTTTCATGTCTTGCGGTGCCGCAAAAGGTACAGGTTTTGATGATAAACCTATTATGTTTAACATTTATGCTCCAGCAGGAACTAAAATGGCTTATGCTCCGAATTTTTCTGCTTTCAAAAAAGAAAATGAAATGATTTTGCAGCGCGGCACGCAGTTTCGGGTTGCGAAAATAGAAGAAAATCCTGACGGCGGTTTCTTTATTGATCTTGAGGTTGTTGGTTCTGATATGCAGAAAGTGTAGGTGAAAATCATGGGATTATATGAACGTCATGCAGACGAATTGTTGAGTGATAATACTAATAATGCTGGATACGAGCAGTGTAAGGAATGCATTTATTCAGGTAAGCCTGGAACGGCTGCTTATAGCCGTTGCATCTGTGACAAGTATCCATTGAGCGATGGTGATAATCAATGGGCAACCAGCAAGCCTGATGGTATTGAAGATGGCTCATTAAGATGCAAATTTAGAAAAGACCGTTAATGTTAAATAAATGACTTGAATGTTTTAAGTATTAGAGTTAACATAACAACAATCAAGCGAAAGGTTGTGATTATGTTATGGAAAAACAGATTTATTACGATTATTTAGAAGAGCTGCGTCAGTCTGGAGTAACGAATATGTTTGGTGCTGTACCGTATCTCATGCGTGAATTTGATTTGAGTCATGATGAAGCATCAAAAATACTTAGCGACTGGATGGGTAGCTACAAGCAACCAGAATAACTTAATATCGAAAAAATCACTAACGTAAACCTCGAGCTTAACGGCTCGGGTTTTTTCTGATTCCGGAGGTAATTATGAAAATCATAGATATGCCCATCGGCGATGTGGTTCCGTATAAAAACAATCCACGGCGCAATGATGCAGCAGTGAAGCCGGTTATGGAATCACTGAAGGAGTTCGGCTGGAAGCAGCCTATTGTTATCGACAAGAATAATGTTATCGTGTGTGGGCACACGCGTCTGCGTGCTGCTAAACGACTTAAGATGAAGACTGTACCGTGTGTGATGGCGGATGACCTTACGCCGGCGCAGATTAAGGCGTTCCGTCTGGCAGATAATAAAACCGCCGAGTTTGCAAGCTGGGACATGGACATGCTCAACAGCGAGCTGCTTGATATCAAAGGTATAGACATGGGCGACTTTGGCTTCGACATGCCGGAGCCTGAACCGGAAGAGGATGCTTTTGATGTGGATGCAGCGCATGAGGCTGCCAAGCAGAACACCATCACGACTCCTGGTACTCTTTATCAGCTTGGAAACCATCGCTTATTATGTGGCGATTCAACAAATCGTACTGATGTAGCACGTTTATTGGGGGGGCAAATGGTTGACATGGTGTTTACCGATCCTCCCTACAATGTCGCTTACCAAGGCGGAACGAAAGACAAGCTCACCATTAAAAACGATTCCATGAGTGAGGCTGAATTCAAAAACTTTTTAGATGCAGTGTTTGATAATTACTTTGCCGCGATGAAGCCCGGCGCGTCCTTTTACGTGTGCTACGCTAGTCGCAGTGCGGTCGAATTCCGGCAGGCTATTGTTGATGCCGGTCTGCTGCTGAAGCAGGACCTTGTCTGGTGCAAGAACACGTTTACACTGGGAAGGCAGGACTATCAATGGCAGCATGAGCCTATCCTTTATGGCTGGAAGCCTGGAGCAAAGCACCGCTTTTTTGGCGGTCGCAAGCTGTCGACGGTTATCCCGGACAACTATCCGGTGGAGGTTGGCTACGATGCCGATGGGCATCAGCTCATCCACATCAACATCGGGCTAAAGACCGTCTGTCTGCGTGCCGACAACGTGGAGACTGTGGACACGGAAGAAGTTAATAGCGTAATCCATGTTGACAAGCCCATGCGCAACGCTGAGCATCCCACCATGAAGCCGATTGCCCTCTGTGCTAAGTGCATCAAGAATAGCTGCCAGCAAGGTGATGCCGTTCTTGATTTGTTTGGTGGCTCCGGCTCCACGCTCATTGCCTGTGAACAAATCAACCGCCAATGCTACAGCATGGAGCTTGATCCTGTGTACTGCGATGTCATCGTTAAGCGTTGGGAGGCTCTGACCGGCAGAAAGGCCGAGGTAATCGGTGGCTAATGAACAGAACCTCAATCCTTGCCGAAGCAAGAGCGAAGCAAGAGAAAGAGGTGCTGCAGGTGGTCGTGCGTCTGGTGAAGCCCGGCGCCGCAAGCGTGCCATGCGCGAGGTGCTTGACGACCTGCTGCAGATGCCACTCAAACGTGGCGAGCTGAAGAATGTTGAGTGCCTGGGTGACCTGATGGGGCCGAACGGCAAGATTAACCTGCTGAATGGGAAGATTAACGTAACCGTTGAGCAAGCCGTGCTGTTAGGTCAGGTGGTTCTTGCCATGCAGGGCAATACCAAGGCAGCGACGTTCCTACGTGACACTGCAGGGCAGAAAATTCTTAAGGATGCCGAAGAGCAGTCTCAATATGAGGACGATGGCTTTACCGATGCAATCAAACGCAGTGCAAAGGATGTGTGGAAATAATGGGCATCGTTGGCAGGCTGCGCAGTATTATCAAACCTGTTATTAAGTTCTATGAGTTTAGTAAAAAACAAATGAAAATCTTGACGTGGTGGTGTGATGAATCTCCCTATCACGATTACAATGGCATTATAGCTGACGGCTCCATCCGTGCTGGCAAAACAGTTGCGATGGCCGTCAGCTTTGTTATTTGGGCTATGGATACCTACGATGGCCAGAATTTTGCCATGTGCGGTAAAACTGTAGGCAGCTTTAGGCGTAACGTCTGGAAGTGGCTCAAGCCTGTATTGCTGGTGCGTGGCTATCAGGTGGAAGAATCACGCACGGAGAACCTTATCGTAATAGCTCGCAAGCAAGGCAGCACGATGAAGCTGAATTACTTCTATGTGTTCGGCGGCCGTGACGAATCCTCGCAGGACCTCATCCAAGGTATTACTTTGGCTGGTCTGTTTTGCGATGAAGTTGCGCTCATGCCGGAGTCGTTCGTCAATCAGGCATCTGGCCGCTGCTCTGTGCCGGGCGCTAAGCTGTGGTTTAACTGCAACCCGGACAGCCCGATGCACTGGTTCCTGTTGCGCTGGATTGAGAAGTGCGACGAGAAGCGCTTGCTGCATATCCACTTCTTGATGGACGACAATCCGTCGCTATCCGACGAGGTGCGTGAACGTTACCGGACAATGTATTCCGGTGTGTTCTACCGACGCTTTATTTTAGGCGAGTGGGTAATGGCGCAGGGCGCTATCTATCGTGATGCGTGGAGTGATGAGCTGCTTTTTGGTGATGACCAGATGGAGTATTTGCTCAAAAATCTGCACATCATGAAGCGCTCTATCACGATTGACTATGGCACCGTGAACCCGATGGTGTATCTGGACGTGCTCGATGATGGGCGCGACCTGTGGTTCATCCGCGAGTATTATTGGGACAGCCGCGCCGAGGAAAAGGAGAAGGACAACAGCCAATACGCCGACGACCTGCTTGAGTTCGTGCGTGGCGTGGAGCTGTGGCCGACAAATGTGGTAATAGATCCATCTGCAGCAAGCTTTAAAATTGAGCTGCGTAACCGTGGCTTGCGTGCGAAGGAGACGGTGGAAACAATCAACGCCGACAATGATGTCATTGAGGGCATCCGCAAGGTGAACACGCTGCTAACCCGTCGCCGCATCCATTTTTATTGTGGTTTAGTGCACACGCTGAAGGAGATGCAGTCCTATTGTTGGGACGACAAGGCTCTGCAAAATTCCGGCAAGGAGAAGCCTATTAAAGTAGCTGACCATGCGCCTGATGCGGTGCGCTACTATGTATCAACAGTCATCAGGCCAAGGAGGATAGCAAATGTCTAAAAGAAAACGCAGGCGCACCCTGGACAAAGCGCCGGCGCCGCAGCCAGTACGAGCTAAGGCTTTAGATGCTTTTAGTAATGTGCTGGCTCGTTTGGGCGCAGGCACTCCGAACCTGCTGGAAGGCACGGAGTACAGTTTGCAGCGCATGTCGCGTGATTTCAACACTCTAAATGCTCTCTACCGTGAGAGCTGGATTGTCCGTCGTATCATCGACGTTATCCCGGCGGACATGCTTAAAAATTGGATAACGATTACGAGCGGTCTGGATCCCGATGTAGAGAAGCGGCTCAGTCTTACTTTGCGCCGTACTCAGCTCATTGACAAGCTTAAGCGTGGCATGCAGTGGGGCAGGCTCTACGGTGGCGCGTTAGGTGTGATGCTGGTCAAACACCAAGGCTACGACCTTAGCCAACCGCTGCAGCTTGACTGGATAATGCCTGGCGATTTCGCAGGGCTGCTTATCTTCGACCGCTGGAACGGAGTTAACCCATCCAGCGAACTCATCGAAGATATTAGTGATCCTGATTACGGTTTTCCAAAATATTACACTGTGACTGATCCTGCCGGTGGTGGCTCCGTGAAGATTCATCATAGCAGGGTAGTTCGTTTTACTGGTAACGAACTACCTTTTTGGGAGGAAATTGCCGAGATGCAGTGGGGTGCGTCGGTCGTTGAGCCTATTTTTGATGAGCTGCGTAAGCGTGACAATGTAAGCTGGAACATTGCGCAGTTGACCTTCATGGCGAACATCCGCGTGCTTAAAATGCAGGACTTAGGTCAGCTTCTGGCGGCAACGGACAACGAGTCGCAGGCTGAGCTGCTGCGAACGCTGGAAGCGCAGAACATGCTGCTGAACAATATGGGCATGCAGGTTATGGATGCTGCAGATGGTCTGGAAACACACCAGTACACGTTCGGCGGTCTTGCTGACTGCTATCAGCAGTTTATTATGGACATCAGCGGCGCTGCTGAAATTCCTGTGACGCGTCTGTTCGGGCGCTCTCCCTCTGGTCTTAATGCTACAGGTGAGAGTGATTTGCAGAATTACTATGACATGATAGCTGAGAAGCAAGAGTCTTATCTGCGTCCCATCCTGAACAAAGTGCTCCCACCGTTTATCATCTCGACGCTAGGCAGTTTGCCTGACGACTTCGACTTTGAATTCGACCCGGTTGCAGAGCCTACGGATAAAGAGCGCGCCGACCTTGCCAAGTGTGGCACAGATAACGTTGTAGCTGCTTACAATGCTGGGCTTATCTCTCAGCGCACTGCCCTGAAGGAGCTGAAGCAGCAGAGCGAGCGCACCGGTGTCTGGACGAACATCACCGATGAGGACATCGAGCGTGCGTCCGACTCCGTGGAGCCGCCTGGTGAGATGGGAGGCATGTTTGGCGACATGGGCGGTGGCGAGGCTGCTGGTGCTGAACCTCAGCAAAACAAACCGTCTGAATCTGAATAAACAACTTGCAACAATTTGATTTGAGAGTTAACATGAACACACTAAAATTTACGGAGGTTAGCATCATGGATAAAACAAAGCTTAATCTGGAACGCATGCGTACTTACGATGCTGAATGGGAAGAAGACAAGCACCCACGTGCCGAAAACGGTCAGTTCACTTCTGGCGGCGGCAGTGCCAGTGGTGGAGCCGAAAGTGGTACGATTAAATCTCCACTCCGCCAGGCTGCTGAGGCGGTGCAGGGCGAGTCTAAATGGGAGCATAAACAGAATATTAAGCTTATGGAAGGCTTAGAAAAAGCTGAGAAAAACGGAGAACACAAGATAGTCATTGGCTGGATTATAAATGATATGCGTCAGGGTATGAGCGCCAAGGAAGCTTTCGCCAAGGCAGACAAAGATGTGAAAAACGGCATGGTTGGCGGCGGTCCATTAGGTGAAGGGCTGTTACGTAAATGGTGGAAAAACTGGAGCTATAAGTGGGGACCGCAAGAAGAAGAGGGCTAATGATTGGATAAATTATGAAAAAATTTAAAATGCCGCGAGTCATTGAGCGCTCTTATGCCAGCGCCATTGACCGCCTGATGCAAGGACTGAAGCGTGAGTTATCTCACGTTGCCAGTCCTTTTTTTATTGCTGACATAATGCGTCGGCTGGCACGCTCGCCGACTTTCATCCAAGCCTGCGACCAAATCGCACGATTAATGGCCACGCATCTGTTCCGCGATGGGCATAAGACGTGGCGTGCTGCAGCGGCTGAGGGCAGTAAGGGGCGAATTATCCGCACCGCTCTACAGCGCGAGCTTGCCTCGCCACGCGTCGCAAAAGTGTACGAGAGTATAATCAGTCGTAATGCTGAATTAATCCGCTCCATGCCGCTCACGCTGGCGGACAGGGTGGCTCACAAAGTCGCTGAAGGTTATGAGCAAGGCTTGCGACCGGAGGCGATGATAAACGATATCCTCAAAGAGTACCCACAGATGACCGAAGCTCATGCAAGGCTCATCGCTCGCACGGAAACGTCTAAAGCCAGCACGGCTCTGACGCAGGTGCGTGCTGCTGAGGCAGGGCTTGAGTGGTACGTCTGGCGGACGAGCGAGGATTCTCGTGTGCGTTCTGCCCACTCTCACATGGATGGTGTGATTATCCCTTGGGGCGAAGCTCCGGCGCCGGAGTTGCTCAACCATGAGAAGTCGCAGGGGAATTACCATGCGGGCAACATTTACAATTGCCGCTGCTATCCTGAGCCACTTGTCAGGTTTGACCAGGTGGCGTGGCCGGCAAAGGTGTACCGTAACGGTAAAATTGAACGCATGGGCCTAAAACAATTTAAACGATTATTACCCGGAGGTGAGCTATGAGCAAGGCATATTTTGGCTCACGCATCTCCGACCACATCCTCAAAACGCCGGAGGGCTTTCTGATCTGCAAGGACGTTCCGATTGCTCGTACAGGTACGCAGCAGTATCGAGGCTGCGAGTTCGGCGGTCCGGTCGCTGATGGCATTTATAATGTTCAGCGTCCTGAAGCTGAAGTCTTTGACCGTGCTGCCGTGGCAAGCTTTGAAGGCAAGCCAGTATGCGATGAACATCCGGAAGAAGATGTCACACCTGATAATTATGGGCGGTACATGAAAGGCGTGTGTCGTGATGTGCGTCGAGGCGATGGCGACTTGAGTAATTGCTTGGTCGCTGATTTAGTTATTTACGATGCTGACCTTATCAATAAGATTGAGGCCGGCAAACGCGAGATATCTTGCGGCTATGACTGCTTGTGGAACCCGACGAGTGACTCCAGCTATGACCAGCTGGAAATCCGCGGGAACCATGTAGCGGTTGTTGATAGAGGCAGAGCGGGGCACAAGGTGGCCATCCGTGATACTGCCGACGATAAAAAAGGAGGTACAAAAATGTCTAAATCTTTGATTGGACGTATTCTGCGAGCGTTGGCTCGCGACGAATCTACTACACCTGAGGACATGGAGGCTGCTGCAAAGCTTGCAGGTAGCTCTGACGCTGAGCCGCGTCCTCAGCCTGCACCAGCTCCTGCTCCCGCAGCTCCCGCAGCTCCCGCAACACCAGCGCCTGCTGCTGTGCCGCAGCCTGAAAATAAACCTGCAGCAATGGATGAGGCTACTGAGGCGCGTTTCAAGAAAATTGAGGACGCGCTGGAAGCTATCAGCTCTAAGCTGAATCCTGCGCAGCCTGCTACTGAACCTAAAAAGGATGCTCTGGACGCGCTGGAGGAAGAGCTCCAAAACAAAGCGCCTGCTGCTGAACCAGCTCCTGCCGGTGATGAGGACGATGTAATCGAGCCGCCTGAAGATATCAATGCTCAGGATGCAGCGCCGGAAGAAGATGTTGAGGGCGAGTGTGTTCCCAATGCTAAAGAAGCACGTGACGCTGCTATGGCTTTAATCAAAAACTTGAAGCCTGCGGTTGCAGCTATCCCAAATGAGGCTCAACGTAAACGTGCGGCTGACTCTCTGGCTATCCTCATTAAAGGCTCTATGCAGCATGATGCTCAATATGGCGAGCTGATGCAGATGCGTCGCCGTTCTGCTGCGCAAGACAGCAAACCTGCAGCTGATGATTACGCTCTGGGCCGTGAGATTGCAAAAAAATACAATCCCCACTATAAAAATCGCTAAGGAGGCAAAACTATGAGTGGTAAAGCAATTGGTATCTCTATGAATTTTGGCTATCCCGGTAATTACGCCCGCACTCCGGACGATATCGTGGCCAGCCGTCTGTTAAACGAGGAAAGCGAAGCTATCCCATTTGGTGCTGCCGTCTGCATTAAAGATGACAACACTTATGAAGCTGTGGGCGCTGCAACTACCGCTGCTGATGTTGCTGGCATCGCACTGCGTGTTGTTAAGCAGGCCATTAGCTATAGCGAGCAAAATTACACCGAATATCAGCCTGGTGCATATATGTCTGTGTTGGAACGTGGCGCTGCGACCGTCGTATGCAATGTTGGCACTCCTAAGGCCAATGGCAAAGTGTATGTGCGCATCAAAGCTAATACTTCTGTCGCTAATGGTGTAGTTGGTGGGTTTGAAGCTGCAGCTGATGGTGACAACACTATCGAGATTCCAAACATGCGCTGGACTTCTGGTGCTATGGATGCAAATCGTGTATGCGAAGTAACCTTGTTGACTCGCGTAGCTGCGTAATTTTAAGGAGGTATAAACAATATGGCACAATTAAGCTTTTTACAGGCTGATGCCGGTATGCGCAATTTAGGCAACTACGCTATGAAGCGTGGCGGTCTGAAAGCATTCCGCGGTAACGTATGGGATACTGCAGTAAGCTCCGGTATGGCTTATCTGACTGGCGAACTAGAAAAAATGGATCCAAAGGTGCGCGAACCACTGACCAGTGTGACCTGGCAGCGCGATATCGTTGCTAAGACCGGCGGTGGCTGGGTGGAATACACCAGCACCTTTGATGTCGATTATGCAACTTCCGGCGCTAACGGTAACAGCATCACTGCTCCTGGTGCGACTACTATCCCGGTAATGCAGGTTAACACCGGCAAAAACCTGTACAAGGTTAACACCTGGATGCATGCTATGCAGATTCAATTTATCGACCAGGCTAAGCTGAAACAAATCGGTCGTAACCTGGAAGACCTGCTTGATAAGGGCATCAAATTGAATTACAACAAGACTTTGGACCTGAACACCTATAAGGGCTTTAAGGAAGCGGGTACTACCGGCTTGCTGAATGATGCGCAGGTTGCAGTGCATTCTGTTGGAAATGGCGCAAGCGGTAAGCCTGCGTGGAACACCAAAACTGCAGACGAAATCCTGCATGACATCAACAATGCACTGGTTGACTCCTGGACTGCATCTGAGTATGACCTTAAGGGCATGCCGAACCATATCCTGATTCCGCCTAAGCAATACGCGTACATCACCATGCAGAAGGTTTCCGACGCTGGCAACGTGTCCATCATGGAGTACCTGCTGCAAAATAATATTGCTAAAAAGCAGGGCGGCGATATCACTATCGAGCCTTGCCGTTGGTGCATCGGTGCAGGCAGCGCCAGCAAAGACCGCATGATGGTCTATGTCAACGATGAGGATATGGTCAACTTCGACTTGACTGTACCTATTACTCGCGCCTTCACTCAGCCGTCTGCTGAGCGCGCTGCTTATTTGACTCTGTACGCAGCTCAAATCGGCCAGGTTAAGTTTAATTACTATCAGCCTGCAGGTTATTACGACGGCATCTAATTTTAAATTGTTTTAGCCAGACGCTTTGTTCGTCTGGCTTTTCGTATTATAGGAGGTACTATAGTGATTATTTTAACCAGAAAAGTATTTTGCTTTGTAAAGCAAGACTCTGTCGACCGTGAAGAAGCTATCAGATTTACCACCAAAGGCGGTCTGGAAATTGAAGATGCTCCTGAATGGATTAAAAACGATCCCCTTTATGATTGGGGCCTGGAAGATGGTGACATCGTGGAGGTAAATGGTAAAACTCCGAAGGCTGAGGCAGAAGCTGTTGCCAAAGCCAAGCAAAGCAAAGCGGAGGATAAAAGCGAATAAGGAGGTGCACTATGTACCATCCGCTGATTGCTCAGGCGAGCAATATCAAAACGCAGGAGAATCCTCCCTACACCAAGGAGATTTTTCTGGCATTCTACCCGCAGTTTACCGATAAACTGCCGGATGTTGTGCTGGAAAGCTTTTTGCAGCTAGGGCAGGATTGCGTTTCTCAGCAGCGCTACGGCAAGATGTGGCAGCACTGCATCGGCCTGTTTGTGGCTCATATGTGTACGCTGTACATGCAGAGCGCTGCTGACGCAGAATCGCCTGCTGCAGATGTCCTTGCCGCAGCGCAGGCCGCTGGTGTTGTTACGAGTGAGTCCGCTGATGGCGTGTCTTATTCCATGGATGCGTCCGCGCTTTCACAGGACCTTGCTGGTTGGGCGGCGTTCCGGTTGACTGCGTTTGGCGTGCAGTTTGCCACCTTAGCTCGACTTGTGGGCAAGGGAGGCATGTATGTATGGTAAGTGTAAAAACTTCCCACATGACGGTCAGCGGCGGCCTACAGGGGCTTATGGACAGAGTACAAGCTTTGAACCGTGTTAATAAGCTCTATGTGGGTATCCCGCAGGAGAAAACATCTCGTGGCGATGAGCCTATCAATAATGCGAGCCTGCTGTACATCCATACTCATGGCATCCGGCGTAGGTCCATGCGTGAGGAAATGCAGGGCTATATGGATCAGGGTATGAAGTACAGTCTTGCTTATCAGCTCTACGTCCAGACACACGGCTCGCCGCTTTGGCATGCACCGCCACGTCCTGTTATTGAACCGGCCATCGCCAAGCACCACCGTGAGATTGCAGAAGAATACGCTAAGGCTGTAAAGGCTGCTATGACTGGCGATGGAAGCAGGGCTGATGCTTTTATCAAACGCACGGGCCTGCTGGCGCAGAACATCTGCCGCAAATGGTTTACGGATGCCGAGAATGGCTGGCCGCCTAACTCCCCGAAAACCATAGATAAAAAGACCAAAGGCAAGGGCGGCAAAACTAATCCGCTGATTGATACCGGTGCCTTGCGTAAGGCTATTGTTTATGTAGTAAGGAGTGATTGACGTGGTTAATGTTGGCAGAGTGGTGCGCAGCAAGCGTTTAGGCTGCCAGCGCATTACTGTCAAACGCTACGCTGCGAGCTGGCACGATGGAGCTTATGGTCGTGATGCAGACAATCCTATTGTGCTGCAGGTGGCAGCGATTGTCACCGTTGCCCAGCCTAAAGATTTGCAGTTATTGCCCGAAGGTGACCGCGTCACCGGGGCAATGAAATTTTTGACGAACGTGGAGCTGCACGCGACCAATGGCGAATCCATCAGTGATGAGCTGGAATGGCGCGGAGCACGCTACAAAATCCTCACAGTTACCCCTGATATTGATTATGGGTTTTACCGCAGTATTGGGACGCGATTGGACGGTGACGGTGTTGGTTAAGAACATTGCTGAATTTGAATCTTTAATGTGGGCGGAGCTGATGGACATCCTCGGGCATGATGCTAAGACAATACCGCCGCCTGTACGCCGCTCGTGGCCTGCTGATGGTGCTCCGGACTGGATGATTACGAACAACGTGGTCTTTATGCAGTGCACCGAGGCGGCAGAAGACATCATGCAGCCGATTGATGAGCGTTGGCAGTCTGAAGGACGTGATTTTTTGCGTGAGAGTGCAAGCACACGTACCATCCAGCTACGCCTGAATGCTTATGGGCCTGCCTGCTATGAATCGCTTTTGCAAATTCGCCTTGAGCTGCTGCGTGGTCGTCCGAAGCTCAAAAAACAAAAAATCTATATTATTCCCGGCAAGGATTCCATCCAATATGCGCCTGAACTATTTCAGGGGCGTTGGTGGAAGCGTGCCGATTTGACTTTATATTTTAATGTACTGATCAGCGTTGAATCTATCGTGAAAGCGATTGAAGAAGTCAACGTTACGATTAAAGCAAACGAGCCTGGTACGAGTGATGTTATCCTTGAGCCAGGCGAAATTATTATTAAGAAAGGGTGATTTAGTTGGCTTATAAATTGGACTTATCTCCGATCGTCGACGTGGTTATCAACCTGTCTGCTAAGGCTGTTGCTCGCAAGGGCTTTAACCTTGGCCTGATTATTGGCAAGTCTGAGGTTATTCCGGCGAATGAAAGGGTGCGTATTTATACAAGCGCTTCTCAAATGCTGACTGACGGGTTTGTAGAAACGTCACCGGAATACAAGGCTGCTCAGCTCTATTTTGCTGCTACGACCAGCCCGCGCAAGCTGGCGGTAGGCGTAAAGCTGACGGAAGATACGAATCTAACTGCTACGCTGGAGGCTTGCCGTGCTGCTAACTCTCAGTGGTGGCCGTTTAGCTATCTGGGCGCAGAAGATGTTGATATCAAAGACTGTGCAGCTTGGTGCGAGACCGCTGTACCTGACAGCGTCTACATGTATACGACTGCTGATAAAAGCGTACTTGACGCATCTGGTGATGCAAAGAGCATTTTTAAGGCTTTGCAGGATAAAAACTACCGTCGCAGCTTTGGTCAGTATTGTGGTGACACAGATACTCCCGATGCTGTTGCAGCTACTATGGGCTACGCGATGGGCGCTAACCGTGGTCTTGCCGGTGATGCGTTTACGCTGGCGTATAAAACTCTGCCCGGCGTAAAAACAGATGACCTGTCTGAATCTCAGGTAACCCATGTGTGTGGCAGCTCTGAATCTACAGGTCATAACGGTAATGTATATATTACTCGTGGCGAGGAATACGATGTTTTGCAGCAGGGCTATATGGCTGATGGCACGAGCTTTGATGAAGTGCTGTATCTTGATATGCTGAGTAATGACATTACTCTTAATGTCATGGACCTGCTGTATCAGCGCCGCAAATTGCCGCAGACTGAAGCTGGCGTTACCAGCATTATTAATGTTATCAATGATGCTTGCCGTAAGTATGTAAAGTTAGGCTTTATCGCTCCGGGCAAGTGGAACGGTGCCGAGTGCCTGAATCTGCAGACAGGTGATTACCTGCCTGATGGCTATCTGGTGCAGAGCGAGCCTCTTGACGAGCAGTCTCAGGCTGACCGTGACAAGCGCAAGGCTCCACCGATTTATGTATGCTGCAAGCTGGCTGGTGCAATCGAATTTGTTATCATCCAGGTTAATGTTAACCGCTGAGGAGGCTATCTGAATGGAATTAACTACTTACAGTTTTGCTGATCTGGCTGGCTCTATTAACCATCCGACGTTTGGCTCTTACCTGTTTGATGGTACTGGCGTTGGCTCTGTAACTGTTGCTAAAGCTACCGACCGCACTGCTCATGACGTTGCCGCTGACGGTTCTGTCATGGTGTCCAAGATTGCGGGCAATAATGGCACTGTAACCATTGAATGTCAACAGACCTCTGCTATCCATAAATGGCTGAGCGCCTGGTTTAATGCGTTGTGGCAACTGCCTACAAGTGAATGGGCAAGCACCAGCATGACGCTGCGTAATACCGCGACAGGTACACGCCATATTATCTCCGGCATCTCGCCGCAGAAGGAGCCGGACACTCCCTATCAGAGCCAAGGCCAGCGAGTGTCTTGGACGCTGATGTGTGCTGAGATTACTAATCTGCCGATTTGACGATGGAGGTCTGAATCATGCTAAAACAAAAAACACAAGTTGTGGAGGTGGCTGGCAAATCCTACCAGCTCACTAAGATGGACGCTCGCACAGGCAGCTATGTTGCTTTTAAAGTTGCGGGCGTGCTGGCTCCCTCGGGCGGCAAAACAGCCGAGATGGCTGCTGCTCTCATGGGTATGCCACGTAAGGATTTTGATGAGCTGCAATCTTTGCTGCTGCGCACTGTTAATCGTTTGATTGATAACGGTAATGGTCAGCAGCTCCCCGAACCTGTCCTGACGGCTAAGGGAGATTTTGTTGATGAGGCTCTGGCGTATGATGCTGCCGGCGTTATCCAGCTGACTGTTCATGCGCTGATTTTTAACGTCGGAGGTTTTTTCGCCGCAGCCGGGTTGAAGCTCCCGGCAGAATTGACGGGACAACCTACGAGCCGATGAGCTATCCGACGCTTGATGCTTTCGCCTTTGCTCCTGTTGCGGCAGGGCTTTGGCGGCAGCACGAGCTGTGTGATGGCACGTATGATTTTGATGATTTGCTGGACGCTCACGAACTGTTGGCGGTCAAGGCAGAAAACGCACGGCGGATGCAGGAAGCCATGAGAAAGGAGTAGGCTGATGAGCAATATCTTAGAAGAATATCTTGTGCGCATTGGCGCGGAAGTCGACAAGGACGCTTTTGCCGGAGCTGCGCAAGCTATCAGCAAGTTATCCGGTATGCTCGGGAAGCTGGGTACTATCCTTAAATATGGCGGTATTTTTGTAGGCCTTGCTAAAGTTACGGAAGCTGTCATTGATAACATTAAGGCTGTGGCCAGCGCCGATTTGGAATACCAAAAGCTGGCGAAATCAATGTGGGTGACAAAAGACACAGCTAAAACCTTGAGTGTGGTCCTGAAGACCATGGGCGCTTCGCAGGAAGATGTGGCATGGGTGCCGGAGCTGCGTGAGCAGTTTTTCCGTCTGCGTCAGGAGATGGCAGAGCTGTCTACTCCTGCAGATGCTGACGGACAGTTAGCCTGGATCCGTAAGATTGGTTATGACGTGCAGTCTTTGCAGCTCAAATTAAAAATGTTTAAGGAATGGGTGGTCTATTACCTTATCAAAGAGCTGCAGCCCTACATCAAAGAGTTTCAGGATTTTATCCGTTGGCTGAATGATAAATTTGGCAAGAGCTTGCCTACACTGGCGCGTAAGGTGGCCAGTGTGTTGGCGAGTGTGGTGCGTGTAGCAATGTCGCTGGTTAAGGCTCTCAAATGGGTATTTGAAGGCATTTATAATTTTATTGACGCGCTGCCAAGCAAAACAAAGGCTTTAGTAGCTGTATTTGCTGTTGTCGGTGCTGCCATCATGGCAGGGCCGTTTGGCTTGATGATGATGGCCATCGGCACTGCACTCATCATGCTGGAGGACTTCTTTGGTTATCTTGAGGGACGCGAGAGCAGCAATACCTTAAAGCCGCTCTGGAAATGGCTCACGGACGAGAACAATCCTTTGCATCGCATAATCACAAAGCTTGGTGATGGCATTGCGTTTATCCTTGCAAAGCTTACGGAGCTGTTTGAAAAAGTCTTTACGGAAGAACGGCAGGAGAAGCTTAAGGAAACCGTAGCTAATATTGCTAAGAGTGTTGCCGATATTGCTGAAGGCTTGGCAACGATTGTCGAGAGTATTTTTGGCAAAAAGTATCCTGTTGTGAAGAAATTTTGGGACTTCTTTTTGCTGGCTGTTGGCAAGGTAGTAGATAAGGTGCTCATATTGACAAATAGTATGGGACATCTTATGCGTGCTTTGGGTAAGGCTATGCAGGGCGACTTCAAGGGAGCGCGTGAGGAATTTATCAATGCGGCTGCTGATGAAAATGCAACAGGCGAGCGGTCTAAATATATCCAGCAAAAGCTTATGTCGATGGGCTTTAGTGCTTCTGCTGCCGCTGGTGTTGTAGGCAACCTTGTCCAGGAATCTGGCTTGCGCACGGATGCTATCGGTGATAATGGCACATCCGGTGGTTTGGCTCAATGGCACAATGAACGCTTAGATGCTCTTAAGCGTTTTGCTGCTGCGCGTGGTAAAAAGTGGACTGACCTTGACACGCAGATTGAATTTTTGGCAGAAGAAATGCGCACGTCCTACGCTGATACTTACGCTAAAATGCAAAGCGCTGAATTGCCGGAGATAGCAGGTCAAATTATGACGGATGAATATGAAAAGCCTGATTCTGCGTCTGCTAATTATGCTCAACGTCAAGCTAATGCTCGTGCTGCCTATGAAGCTATGCAGTCTGGCAACAAACAAGCGGATGATTATCACGGTGGCGGTGGCGGCGGGTATGACAGCCTTGTTGCTCCTACGAGCTATGCTGCAGGTTTTGCTGCAGGTGGTACTGCCGGTCTTATGCCAATGAGCAATAACACGGCGACCTATAACGGCGGAGTTGTAAACGTTGGCGGCATTGTGGTTAATTGTGGGAACGTAAGCGATCCGCAGGGCGTGGCTAAGGCTGTGGAAGGAACAATGGAAGATTTTGCCCAGCGTCTTGCAGCGCATAACGGAGGGACGGTGTTTGTATGATTGATTTACCCAAAATCTCTTTGCAAAAGGAACTTCCGGGGGTGCTCAAAAGCACAGGAGTGAGTACAGGTACAGTGAATACGCTGAGCGGATTGTATGCTGCAGGCTCACTTGTGTCAAAGGTGTTTGCTGTCGGCAAAAGCATTGCTTCAGGAAATCCGAAGAATTTGTTTGACCAGAGCAATGCTTATGTTCCGTCTAAATGGGGGAGCGGTCTAGGCATTCAGCAGACTCTGATGGTTAAGACAAATATCGGTGGCTTCTTCTTCGATGCTGTATTTAGCGTTGATACTGAGCATAGTCTTACTGTTACGCAGCACCCTGTGCAGACTGGTGCAAATATCAGTGACCATGCTTTTGTAAATCCTGTCCGCATCAGTATGCAGGTAGGTGTGTCTGATGCTATGGGTTACAGGTATGGTTTTGTGTATGAGGGTGCAGGCGTATATAAATCTGTGCAGGCTTACCGTATGCTCTGCAAGCTGCAGGAGCTGCGTATGCCTATGGATGTTGTTACGCGCCTGAACACGTATCCGAATATGCTTATTGAGAGCATTGATGTGAGCGACGATGTGTCGACGCTATGCGCGCTCAAAGCTACTGTGAATCTTGTGCAGGTGCTGGTGGTTAATGTTGGCACAGAGAAAGTATCAGCGCGTCAGTGGACTACAGGTGCACAGAATAAGGCGCAGGAAGTGCAGCCTAAAGGCGATAACAGTACAGCTTTACGTAAGTTTGAAAAGGGCACTGGCATGGAGGTGAAGTGGGGATGAGCTATTATGAAATACCCTTGACTACCACGCCTTTTGACCAGAAGACTTTTAAGCTGACGCTGGATGGCGAGCGCAACATCAACATCCTGCTGAAGCTACGCTATTATGATTTGTACGAGCTGTGGGTAGCTGATGTCTGTGACAATAGCACAGGCGAAGAGTTGATTACAGGCATGCCATTGGTGCCTGGTATTGATTTGCTAGGGCAGTACTCTTACCTGAATATTGGCAGCGCTCAAATCGTGGCTGTTGGTCCTACCACGCAGGAGCAGCCTGATAATGAGACACTAGGCTCAGCCTGGGTGCTCCTGTGGGGTGATGGTTCATGAGTAGTTATCTGTGGATGCGCAAGTGGAAAATCCTTGTTGTGGATGCTCAGGACAAAGAGGCACTGAATGTTTCCGACCTGCATGTGAAGTTTACGGTCAAAAAATCTCGGGAAATAAACAACTATTCTACTGTGGAAATTTACAATCTTACTGCAGCAACCGAACAGAAAATCCTTAAAGAGGGCGACCGCATCATCATTGAGGCTGGCTACGAAGGTTATTTGAATGCTGCTGCCGACGGCTCCGTGCAGGAAGCAAAGGATGCTGAAGGCAATACACAGGAGAAGCAGTACGGAGTTATCTTTGACGGTAAAATTATTTATCCATCCCGGCGCAAAGAAAATAATACGGACTACGTGTTATCGCTCCTGTGTGTGGACGGAGCTAATGTGCTTGCAAAAAATTTTATTGCTAAAACCTTAAACAAGGGCGTTAATCAACGTCAGATTTTGGACGCAGTCTGCGAAAAGTCAAAAACCAAAATACCTACGAATAGCATCACGCAGGGCCTATCCGGGCAAAAGCTGCCGCGGGGCAAGGTTATTTTTGGCGAACCTAAAGATTATATATCCGATATCGCCCGCGGTAACGGTGCGAGCTATTGGGTGGATGACGGCAAGCTGAATATGATAAAGCTTGCTGACGCGGCCGAGGATGAATCCATCGTGCAAACGCCTACTACCGGTCTTGTCGGTATGCCGACGCAGACACAGTACGGTGCAAATTTTAAGCTGCTGCTGAATCCCGCTGTGCATATGTGGTCTTTGGTGCAATTAAAAAACAGCGAGATTGCGGAAGCGCAGGTCACGCCTGGTCAGGCGCAGATGCCGCTTGATGAAGAGTGGATCTATCAAGTTATTGAGCTGACGCACACAGGTGATACGACAGGTAATGATTGGTATACATCATGTACGGCTGTATCGCGCTATGGTAAGGGCGTTCTGCCTGCTCTCATGGCCAACAATGCGCAGAATCCGAACGGAGTGTGATTATTATGATTGATTTGAATTTACGCACGCCGAACGTCGAACGGCAGGGAGAATTGGATGCTCGTGCCGCTGCAATCAAGACGCGCGTGTGTGTGCCAGGTATCATCCAGAGCTTTGACGCTGCCGCTCAGACTGTTACTGTGCAGCCAGCGTTGCGGGAAAAAATGCTTGCAGATGGGGATGAATCATGGATAGATATTCCCTTGCTGGTCGACGTGCCTATTGTCGTGCCACGCGCTGGAGGTTATGCGCTGACGCTGCCGATACAGGCAGGTGATGAGTGTTTGGTGGTCTTTGGCGATATGTGCATGGATGGCTGGTGGCAGAGCGGCGGCGTGCAGAACCAAGTAGAGTGTCGCAGGCATGACCTGTCTGATGGCTTTGCTATTATCGGCGTGTGGTCGCAGCCTAGAGTAATCCCCGGCTACAGTACAGGCTCTGCTCAGCTACGCAATGATGCGGGCAGTGCTTACGTAGAGCTTGCCGGAGACACGATTAACATCGTAGGCGGTACGGTAAACATTAAAGCAGGGCGGGTGAACATCAATGAGTAGTGCAACGCGTTTAGGCGATTTGGATACCGGTCATGATGCCTGTGCTCCGACAGCACTCGTATCGGCCAGCCCTAACGTATATATCAACGGCCGCGCTGCAGGCCGTGTGGGGGACAGCTATGCGCCTCATGGCTGCGTTGCGCATCCAACGCATAGCGGCGTCATCGCCAGCGGCAGCAGCTCCGTATACATCAACGGCAAGGCTGCAGGGCGCATTGGTGATCCCGTGAGCTGTGGCGGTACTGTGGCCGAAGGCAGCAGCAATGTGTTTATTGGAGGCTGATATGCAGGTTAGACGTTTAGACGACAATTGGGACTACTGCTTTGGCCGTGGTTCTCAAAATTATATCAGCGGTGTTGAAGCTGTGGGGCAAGCGATAAAGCAGCGCCTGCTTTTGCTTTATGCCGAATGGTGGGAAGACCTAAAAGATGGGCTGCCGTTGTGGGAGCAAATCTTAGGCACGTCCGGCAGCGAAGAGAACAGGCAGGCCGTTGACATTATTATCCGCGACCGTATAAGCGGCACGGAAGGCGTGCAGTCTGTCACGTCTTTTGAATCAAGCTATGAACGAAGACATTATAAATTCACGGCGACCGTAGAGACTATCTACGGTTCGCTGACTATTAGTAGCGAGGAGGTGCAGATGTGACGTATTTTAAGCCTTATGTTGATAGTACGGGACTGCATATCCCTACCTACAACGATATTTTAGAAGATATGATTACTAGCATGAAGCAAATCTATGGTGATGATATCTATCTGGACAACAGCTCTCCCGATTACCAGCTGCTATCCATTTTTGCCCTCAAGCAAAGCGATACGCTGCAGGCTATGGCTTATGCCTATAACGCACGCTCTCCTGAGACTGCTATTGGCACATCGCTGGACAGCGTGGTCAAGCTGAACGGTATTAAGCGTAAGGCGGCCAGCAAGAGTACTTGTCAGGTTAAAATCACCGGTACTCCGTTTACGCAAATCGTTGACGGTGCTGTGCGTGACCGCGCTGGCCTGACGTGGGATTTGCCATCTAGCGTGGTTATTGACTCTAGCGGAACGACTTACACTGTTGCGACCTGCCGCACGGCCGGAGCTGTGAGCGCTCTAGCTGGCGATATTAGCCAGATTGAAACGCCGACTTACGGCTGGGTGTCTGTAACGAATGAAGTTGCTGCTGTGCTGGGTAATGCGCAGGAGACCGATGCGCAGTTGCGTGAACGCCAGACTATCAGCACTGCGAATCCGTCGCAGACGATGTTGGACGGAACTAAAGGCGCGATTGCTGCTCTTAAAAATGTATCACGCTACGCTGTGTACGAGAACGATACCAACGTCAGCTCTGTAACGGATGATAATCCGTATGGCCTGCCAGCTCACTCCGTGACCTGTGTGGTCGAGGGAGGGACGAATGAAGACGTGGCTGAAGCGATATTTTTGCATAAAGGCATCGGGTGTTACACGAACGGCGATGTTGAAGTGCAGTATACGGACCAAAACGATTATATAAACCGTGTGCGGTTTTTCCGTCCTGTCTATAAGGATATTTTTGTTAAAGTCGTGCTTAAAAAATATACAGGCTATATCTCCACTATGACTGTCAAAGTCCGCGAGGCTGTTTATAATTATCTGGCCGCGCTGACGATTGGCAGTGACGTGTCTGCGTCGGTGCTGAGCAATATCATTACCGACTGTAATCCGTCGCTGACGAAGCCTATCTTTGGCATTAAAGAACTTAAGCTAGGCTTGAGCAAGTCGTCCATGGCAGCGCAGGATATTGATATCGGCTTTAAAGAGATTCCTAATCCTGCGTATGCGAACATTGAGGTGACGCTGGAATGATGCAGAATCTTGATTATTATAAGCGCCTGGTTACGAGTGAATATCGCCACAGCCCACGCTTTATGGCGATGGCACAGAAGCTGCTTAGCTATGGTCTGGAAGTCGACGAAAGCATAAATAATATGATTGTGGCGTTTGAGGTGGACAATGCTAGTACGGCACAGCTGGATATTTTGGGCAGTATCGTTGGTGTAAGCCGACAGCTGAATTTTGAGCCGTCTGCTGCAGCCATTGGCGAGGTTATCTGTCCATCGCCTGCTGAAATGGCAAGCGGTGAGGTCTATCCGATAATATACACGCCTGCGCCTGACAAACTGGCAAGGACGCCTATGCTTACAGGTTATCCGCCGGCCAAAATGGGCGAGGGTAATCTGCTGGATGACGAAGTTTTCAGGCTGATGATTAAGGCCCGCATTATCCAGAACACCTGGAAGGGCACAATCGGTGAGCTGTATGATTTGTGGGACGCTGTTATGGGATCTGATAAAAAGCTGTCCATCGAGGACCTGCAGGATATGAGTTACAACATTGTGCTGCAGGGTGATTACACGCAGCTTGAGGAAGAGCTCATCATCCATGCTTACGTTATCCCGAAGCCGGAAGGCGTGCGTATCAATGTGCTGACGTTTGTATCGACAGATGGCTTGCCGCTGTTCTCGTATGATTATAATACGATGCGTTACAGTGGTTATGGCTCGCATTGGGCGGAAAAGGAGAATTGATAAATGGCTAGTAGTAATTTTAAGGTTTTCGCGGAATCTGTGGCAGCGCTGAATGTTGTGAGCGACGCAGAATATGCCACTGACACACAGCGCATTAACGGTGTTGTGCCCGGTCTTGCTCCGGCGGCGCTGCATAACAAATTGTATAAGCAGGCCACGATTATGGCTGCTGCGCTGGCACAGGTGCTCGTGGAGCAGGGGCAGAACGCTCTGGATAGTGATTATGCTGCGCTTGTGGCGTCGCTTAAAAAATCGTTAGTGCTGTCGCTGAACGGGGAGAAGCCTGATAAAAATGGCAATATCCAGAAGAATTTTGTATATAGTGTCGAGGGCAAAACTCCCGACAGTAAGGGAAATGTTGCTCTGGATATTGATTATCTGAACGCGATGAGCTTTGTTGGCTCTGTGGTCATCACGAAAGAGAACATCAATCCCGGTACGAAGATTGGTGGTACGTGGCAGCTTCTGCAGAGCGGTCGATATATCCGCACTGCTGGTGATGGTTATGCTGGCGGTGCTTTGGGCGGCAGTGAGACATTTACGTTGTCTGTTAACCAGCTGCCAGCGCATGGGCATGGTGCTACGATTTATAGTGCTGATTTAAGAGGTACATTTATTGCAGCCAATCAAGTCGGAGCAGATGGAGGACGGACAACAGGTGTGTTTAGCCGCACAGGAATATGGGCTGGTGCTTGTGCTCATAAGGGAGATGCTCGTGAGGTAGTTAATTTTAACGGTAACCACTCTCATCAAATCTCTATAAACAATACAGGTAATGGCGACAAGGTTAAATTTGAACCGCCTTATTTGTGCTTATATTTTTGGTTGCGGACCGCGTGAGGTGAAGTAAATGAGTAATGCAAGAATACAGTTTAGCCTTGCAAGCGAGGATGTGTGGAATGCTTATAATCCTCAATTAAAGGAAGGCGAGATCGTCACTGTCTTAAAGGCCAATAAAAAAGTTAAATTGGTCCAGGGCAAGGTTGGCGGCTCAACGTACAGTAAGAGCACTGTGATTTGGGACGAGGACACCGCAGAAACAACCATGAGCCGTGCAGAGGCAGCTGCTGTCACTGCTACAGCACAGGCAGCAGCTGCCAGTGGCAGTGCGTCAAAAGCTGCTGCATCTCAGTCTGCTGCAGCAACGTCTGCAACGAATGCTAAAGCAAGTGAGAACGCTGCGGCTAACAGCGAAACCAATGCCAAAGCATCAGCGACTGCTGCTAAAAACAGTGCCACGTCTGCTGCGTCCTCTGCATCAACCGCAAGCACGCAGGCTGGCAAGGCTGCTGACAGTGCGGCTGCCGCTGCCGGAAGTGCTGCGCAGGCTGGTACATTTGCAACAACGGCGACGGATAAAGCTACCGCTGCCGACAAGAGTGCTACCGCTGCCGACAAGAGTGCTACCGCTGCAGCTGCATCAGCTGTAACCGCTAGCGACAAAGCGAGCGAAGCTGCTACGTCTGCAACGAATGCAGCAGTTAGTGCAACGAGTGCTGCTGGTGCTGCTGCAGAAGCGCAGGGACTTATCAGTAAAGCGGAGTACGGCTTTTTACAACGCAACACAGCCTACAAAGTAGGTGACATTGCCTACACCACGCAGTTACCCGCAGGTTACTACTTAGAGTGCGTAACCGCAGGCACGACAGGGAATATCGAACCTACGTTCAAAGTAGGGGTAATTCTTGACGGTACAGCAGAATTTATTGCGGTTGACGCTAGAGCTGCTGCAATTTTTGATTTAATTTATCCTATCGGTAGTGTGTTTGCTACAACAGGCAGCGCTCCTACTCGCGGCACATGGGAAGAGATTGCACAAGGCAGGACGTTGCAGGGCGCGGATAGCGGTCATGCGGCGGGAACAATGATTGCAGCGGGACTGCCGAATATTACTGGTAATATGGCAATGACGTTCGGATATACTTCTGATAACCGTCAGACTCCATATCCTATAGGCGCTGTATCTGTTTCTGGTGTATTCTCGACGGACTCCAAATGGGGCAGAATGTTTACCCCGGAATTTACGAGTCACGCGATGGATAGTGAATTTATTTACTCAGCGGGTGTGTTTGACGCTTCCAACAGCAACGCCATTTATGGCGCATCATCCACCGTTCAGCCACCTGCCTACGTCGTACATTTTTATAGGAGGACAGCATGAGTTTTAAGGCATGAGGTGATAAAATGTTCAATTCTTCTTAGTGTTTATTTCCTGTTTTTCTTCATTAAATTTTAGGAGGTATTTATCAATGAATTTTGACGCACTCAAATTTGCTGCTTTTAACGCAGCACAGACGCTCTGTCAGGGTATCAGCTATAAATCTGTCGCCGCTGCCATCCTCGCCATCCTGCTGCATAAGCACGCTGTACTCTTCATAGCATTTTCAGCGCTGGTTTTTATTGACTGTTTTACTCGCTGGATGAGCCTTTCCTACAAACGCCTGCAGAAAGTCGGTATGTCCGCACCGACTGTTATGCAGATTATTACAGGCATTAAAGCTGCCCGCGCGGACGGCTTAATCTCCAGTGAGGTAATGAAGCACCGTTTTGTTGGAAAGATTATTGTTTATATTCTCTGTGTACTGGCCGCTGTGTTGGTTGATGTGTGCATGATCACGCTGCAACAGCCTGTATGGGCTGTGCCGCTGGTGGCAGGCTATCTCGTAATCACAGAGCTGCTGTCTATTTGTGAGAACCTCAACGACGCCGGTATTGAGGCAGTGCAAGGTCTTGTTAATGTTATCAAAAAGAGAAGAGGTTGATTTTTATGGCTATGTTATCTGCTCATTTTTCTGAGTCCGAATTTGCTTGCAAGCATTGCGGAGAGTTGCCGACTTATGGTATTAGCTCTGCATTGCTGACTGGTCTGGAACGTTTGCGTGCACGTTTAGGTCGCCCGATAATTATTACTAGCGGCTATCGTTGCCCGGTACACAATGCTGCTGTAGGCGGTGTGTCTAACTCTCAGCATGTCGCAGGTACCGCCGCTGATATCTACGTCGACGGTGTATCCACACGCGAGCTGGCCCGCATCTGCAAGCAGATTTTTGACGGTGTTGGTACTTATGTATCGCAGGGCTTTGTCCATGTTGACATGCGTGCTGGCGGCTCTGTTCCGGGCTATTATCTGTGGGAGGGCTAAGATGTGCTTAAAACAATATTGCGCAATTACTGCAGCTACATTGTGCTTGCTATTGCCTGTCTCTGCATCGGAGGCATCATCGGCTACAACCTACACAACCTACACGATGACGGCGGCGGAAATGTCAGCACTCGACAGCAGGTTGAGTCTGCTGCTGCAGCAAACAAAGAGCACCAGGCAAGCGCTTGCAGAATCACAAGCAGCGCTGAACGAGTCGAGAGCAGAATTGAGCAAGCTCAAGACGGAATCAATAAAGCTGCAGATAGAACTGCAAGCTCAGAGCAGCTTATTGGAGAGTGCCAACAAATCCTTGCAGGCATCCGCCAAAGAGGAAGCTCGCACCCGCCGCAGAATTAAAGCACAGCGCAATACCGCTATCGTTGCGGCCGTTGGTCTGTTTGCCTATGCTATTAATAAATGATGATTGATTGGGAGGTAGTGATATCTTAGGAGGTCTTGTATATGGATGTCACTCGTAAGCGAGCGCGTGCGTGGCTGCGTATGTGCTCACGAATCGAACTTGACCGTGCCATGGAAGAAGCACGGCTTACGGAGCAGCAGCGTGAAGTCATCGAGTTAATGTTTACCCGTGGCTTGTCCGTGGTTGCCATCAAATTACGCTGTAATATGGACGAGAGTACAGTAAAACGTATCCTTGCCCGCTCTTACGACAAAATCTACAATGTCATCATGTAATCTGCACCCCAGTTAACCTGGGGTGCTTTTTTTATGCCCTTTTATTGCGCTTTTGCACATCGCTTTTGCCTATACAATGTAGACAGAAATGAGGTGAGCTTATGAATTTTGCAAATATGCCAAATCAACCGAACCTGCCGCCTATGCCGCAGCTCTTTGGTCAGCCAGCACAGCAGATGGCTCCAGCTGGTGAGATTGTATGGGTGCAGAGCGTCGACCAGCTCAATGCTTTAACTCTCCCGCCTAATGCGTCAAGAATCTACATGAACTCTGCTGATGCGGAGTTTTACATCGTAACTACGGACAAAATCGGCATGAAATCTGTGGCAACGTACACGTTTTTGGAGAAACCTAAACCGCAGCCTGTCGAATACGTTACCAAGGCGGAGTTTGCAGAGCTTATCGCTCTGCTGAAAGGAGTGCAGAATGAATCCAATTTACCAAAGGCAGAATCAGCAGCAGCGTCAACCTCAGGCGGGCGACCTGCAGGTCATCAAGCAAAATCTCAATGATAAAATGCTGCAACAATTTATTGCCCAAGCTAAGCAGCAGGGAATCTCAGAAAACGATATCAATGCTGGCTTGCGAATGCTCGGGTACAAGTAGGCATCACGCGCGATGTGCATTATTATAAAAGGAGGGATATCTTATGGATATCGGCGAAGCTATGGCGTTGACCAATAGTAACAATAACTGGATGAACAATCCGTTTATGTATCTTATCTGGCTGGCGTTTTTTGGCGGCGACGGTTTTGGCTTTGGCCGTCGTGGTAATACCTTAACTCAGGCAGAATTACAGGAAGGATTTAACAATCAGAATGTAATGCGTAGTTTGGAAGGTATTAAAAACGGTGTTTGTGATGGTTTTTACGCTATGAACACAAATGCTCTGCAAGGTCAAAATCAGCTGCAACGTGATATGTGTCAAGGCTTTGGTGCCGTGACAGCCGGCATTACTAATACTGGCTATCAGTTGAGTAACCAAATCACGGAGAACCGTTTTGCGGCTCAACAATGCTGCTGCGAGACCAATCGCAACATCGACAGTGTAAAAGCCGAAAATTACAAAAACACTTGTGAAATCACCACTGCTATCCACAGCGAAGGTGAAGCTACTCGTGCTCTGATTACTGCGAACACGATGCAGGAACTTCGTGATAAACTGGCAGACCGTGACCGTGAATTGCAAGCTGAACGCTATCAAGTTAGCCAGCTCACTCAAAACGGTACTATCATCGAGGCAGTGCGTCAGCTGTTAGGTCAGCGTGGTTGCGCTGGCTGCCAATATCTGACTGCTGCTTGATTGGCGGTGAAAGGTAATGGCTTATCTGAATACTTATAATCTTGCTAGTCAAGCTCTTGAGGTTGGCAATGTTATTGCACTGGGGGCTAACGACGTGCAGTTTAGTGGCTGCTGCAATGGTTTGAACCATGCAGCGGGCACTGGCATTATCAACGTTAAAGCTCCGGGTGTGTATGAGATCAACGCTACAGTGACTGTTACTGCTACGGCAGCTGGTGCTATCGGTATACAGCTCTACAATGGTGCTGATGCTGTACCGGGTACTGCTGCCAGTCAAACTGCTGCTGCCGCTGGTGTGGTGACGCTGCCCATCAGCAAGCTGATCCGCGTGCGTCCGTCCTGCGCTGCTGTCGGTAATGCGGCAAATCTCAGCCTGCAGCTGACAGGTGGTGCCGGAACGGTCACCAGCGTCAATGTAGCAATACATCAAATCGCTTGATTTTATGCGGTATAGTCTTTAATGG
>ERZ1034701.66-NODE-66-length-42680-cov-10.231179_pt1 | contig 42680 bp, 73 predicted proteins | sample MGYA00520651_ERZ1034701 | MGnify/ENA primary metagenome ERZ1034701 (study PRJEB33766, sample SAMN09781713) | gut metagenome | biome: gut microbiome | host: Homo sapiens | place: Madagascar | study: EMG produced TPA metagenomics assembly of the PRJNA485056 data set...
GTAGCCTAACCATTAAAACACGCTTAAATCGCAAAATAGGCGGGTTCTCGTGTGTGTAGTAAAAAATAAGGGCGATGCCAGTGGCATCACCCTCTAAATCCCGCCATTCGCAAAGCTACTTGGGCTATTCTTGCCCGTTCACCCATTGCGATACACAAGATTTGCTCGCGAGCGGCCTTTGTGCCTCATCGTCCGATCGATCGCATCGGCTCCATGATAGCAAGGTGCAGATGCTATCATACCTCTCTGCACTAAGGGAGGCGTTTGTGCGCCGCTCAATAACGCGCCGTTCAACTTCCGTGAGAGGTCTGCGCGTCATACGAATCTATTATATCACGGTCTGTCAATTCGTTCGCGACTATCGACTATTATACGCGTGCGTATTTATTTACCATCCTTGATTAAATATGCAGGCCAGACCTTTAACACGCTCGCCATCTTAATCACAGTGTCCGCTCGTGCTGCGGCCAGCGACTTTCGTTTCTGCTCGTAGTCCTGTATCGTCTTCACGCTGACGCCGACTTTTTCGGCAAGCTGCGCCTGACTTAACCCTGCTTTCTGACGGGCGCTTTTCAGGCGGTTGTCTACGTCGACTGTTTCACGTACGCCCTTTTCTACCTCTTCCCAGACGTCGACCGTGTAGCCGCACATAGCAAAGCGGTTAGCGATGCGCATGGCGTCTTCGTGTGTGTCTGCGTACTGCGTCATCGGTAAGCCGTTTCGACTGTATACGATGCGGTATCTCATTTAGCCGATCACCAAATTATCGGGCGCGATCTCAAGATAGCGCTTGAGAAACTCCAGTTCGGTGCAGGGTGAAACATCGCTGTGAGTCTGTTCGCGGGCGTCGTCGTCCATAAATGATACGATTTCGTCCCAGCCGACCTTGTCAATGGCGGCTTGAAGCTCGGCATCTTCGTCTGCCGCAATGAACGAAACGCCATTGTCGATACTCAATGCGGCAGGATCGTCGTTTTCCTGTTCTTTGAGCCACGCGTTGGTCTTTGCGGCAAGTTCTTCGCAGATTTCGCGGAAATCGCTTCTGGGGTCATCTTCGACTGCTGCGCAGCACGCGCCCCAATCGTCGGGATACTCTGTATCGTAATCGCCGAAATAGTCGAACTGGTTACGGGACGCGGTAAAAGTTTCGTCAGCCCAACGATAATCGTCCAGAATTTCGCCGTCCGTAGTGACGTGGAGATGGTAAACGATGTTTTCGTTTTCGCTTTCCGCACTGGAGTTTTTGCGCAGAGCCTGCATGATTTCTTCGACGGTGAGTTTTTTCATTTTTCGTGTTCCTCCTTTGATTTCTTGATACTATACTACTGCTACAGCAGGACAATGTCAATCTTTTTTTGCTGATTTCAAAAGATTTTTTCGACTATTTCGTTCGACTATTTATCGATTTACGATAAATAGCGACTATTTTAAAATCGACTATCGACTATCACGCGCATACGTCCAACGTCCTACGTTTGAACGAATTGTAAAACGTCCAACGTCCTACCTTTACAATTAATTCCTACCATTTTGATAGGAATTACCCACGTCCCTAATTCCTACCAAGTTAGTAGGATTTACCTTCATGGTGTCCAGAATGTTGGACATGTCTACGCCCGTCAAAATCGCGTTTTAGATGGCATCATTTTTCCGTCGAACAATTCCCCACGTGTAATCAAAAGCCCGTTAGAACGCAAAATAGACGGTAATATGAACGTGTAAAAATGGTCGTCTTGCCCCGTCGCCCCCGAAAAGAAAAAAAGCGCCCTGGATAGGACGTCTATGCAAAAGAAAAAGCCCGGCGCAATGCCGGGCGTGTGGTTATCGTTTAGGGGTTGCAAGCGCGCGGACGATCCCAATAAAAACCACTAAAACCCAAAACACCGCGCGCCCGATTGTTTTCAGTAGCGCAAGCATAACCATCCCGAACGTGATTTTTTTATTCTGCATCGTTTTTCCTCCTTCAAAAGGTTGCGCGGCATGGTTTTTATTTATTATACCATGCCGCGCGGAGTGAAGCAAGTGTTAAAAATTGATCTGTACAAGGATGACGCACAGTAGATAGCCAATACCGTAAAATGCAAGGCAAGCAGCGGTTACAAGCGCGAAATGCGCCGGGCTAAAGGGTTTTATGCGTATTTTCATTCTGTCGTCTCCATCAAAATTTTTCGATCCACGCTATGACATCGTCATATGTGAGTGCGCCCGCCCGGAAAAAACCGAGTACAAACGCAACGCTTTTTTCTGGGATGTTTTTTGCTTTTGCTGCCTTTTTGATACGTTCGATTTTTGCCATTTTTTTAGTTCTCCTTTTCGATCCGCATGGAATCCCACGCCGCTTTAGAACCGTCAAAATCACACGGGAACGCCGCGACAAACGCGCGGATATGGCGCATTGTGGTCAAGCTATATCCGGGCCAAAGTCGTGAAAAGTGACCGTTTTCGTCGATTTGGGCGACGTCCGTTTCGTAGGATTGCAAAACGTACTTTCCGCCGCGATCTTCGACGACGCATTTTCCGTAAAAGCTTTTTCGTCCGTCAACGGGATTCAACGCGATTCTCATTTTCTCATACCTCCGTTTCTTCGTCTTCGTCTTCGTCGCCGTTCAACGCGGCGGCAATTTCGTCGCAGCCGAACGCGTTTTCATTGCGCACGATCCGGTCGACAAGGTCGTCAATGTAGAACGGGCTGCCTTCATCGTCGGCAAAGTCAAAGCTTGCAAGATTCGCATAGCCGTCGAAGCAGAAATAGACGTCGCCCGGTTCAAAGTTTTTGCCGTAATAGGTCTTTTGGACGATATCGAGCGGCGAATAGCCTTCCATCATCTCGTCAAAGTCTTGCATGTAGAAAATTTCGTCGTCGGAATAGCCGCATTCACGGCAAGCTTCGTTCCACAACGCGATTTTGTCGCCGTCGTCCATTGCTTCAATGATGGCTTTGATTTTTTCTTCCATGGTTTCTTTTCCCCCGTTGATTTTTCCCCGCCTTATAGATATAATAGGGGGCGTGTAGGCGGTGTATTGCGCCCCCTGCTGTTCTGTTTTCATAGTCCCGCGTCCCCCGCGGGGCTATTTTTTAGTGCTGTTCTTTGAGCTGCTCGAGTGCTTCAAGCACTTCGCCGCGCGATTCCGCTTTTTTGACGATCAGGATGATCGCTTCGATCAGCGTGCGCATTTGCTCGTTCGTCATACCTTGCATTTCCTTTCCCCTCCCGCCGTGGTGAATTATCAACGCGTTTGTTGATAGGTCTATATTATCAAATGGTTTATTGATTGTCAAGCGTTTTGTTGATATTTTTTCAATTTGTTTGTAGATGTTTTTGAGTGTCTTTTAGCTTTTGAGTTTTCGCACGCTGTCGGCGTCGCCCACGCAAAAAAGCCCGTCAAGCCTACCTCCGGGGGATTTCACCCCCTGTTCACCAGCGCAAAAACCCCTCTGAATTTCCGAAAAAACAAAAAAGAATAAACAAACTAATTGACACTCCGCTAGCCATATGCTATATTGTTGTCGAGGTGATAAAAATGAAAGGCCGAGAGGCAATCAAAACCGTTATGGATATCAAAAATCTTAGCAATGCAGACCTTGCAAAACGCCTTGGAATGTCCAATGCCGCAATCTGGGCGCGGATAAATACAGAAAGATCACGCGATCTTCAATTGTCTTTGGTTAGCGAAATGCTCCGCGTCATGGATTACAAAATTGTAATCATGCCCAACAATAACCGCATTCCCGACGGAGGCATCGAAATCGAATGATCTACGGTTACGCACGCGTCAGCACGAAGGGACAGGAATTGTACGGCACAAGCCTTGAATCGCAAGAAGCGTCGTTGCGCGAAGCCGGAGCGGAAGAAATCTTCTGTGAAAGCTACACGGGAACGAAAAAAAGCCGTCCCGAACTTAACAAGCTGATGAGCGTTGTGCGGGACGGCGATACCGTTGTCGTAACGAAACTTGACCGCATGGCGCGAAGCACGCGTGACGGACTGGCGATTATCGACGAACTGTTAGGGTGCGGCGTTCAGATAAACATACTGAACATGGGTAAATTTGACAGCAGTCCGACGGGAAAGCTGATGCGGACGATATTTCTTGCGTTTGCGGAATTTGAGCGCGACATGATCGTATCTCGAACGAGCGAAGGTAAAGCGGCCTGCCGTGCGCACGATCCGAACTGGACAGAAGGCCGCAAGCGGAAAGAAGTCGTCGGATTGGAAGAAATGGCACGCCGACACACGGCAGGCGAACTTACGGTTGCCGAGTGCTGCCGTGAATTGGGAATCAGTAGGAGTACATGGTATGCGAGAATGCGGGAATAAATTTAATTAAAACAGACGTGAATTTCTAAAACAGACGTGAATTTTCTTTAAATACCTCCATCTAACAGATTGGAGGTATTTTTTATGGCTGAAAAAAAGAGTACTAAGCGGGATATGTCCCTTGCCGCAATCGCAGAACGAGCAGAACGAAAACGCGGTGGAACGCGTTTATGGTTTGAAGCGGTGCGTGCGCTTGAGAAGGAAGACCCGAAGCTGGCGCATGAACACGGTATGCGTCTGGTAGAGCGCGCCCGTTTGGACGTGCGGCGCAAACCGACCGAAGAACGGTTCGATATGTATTATCGCACGCTGTTGTTTATGGCCCCGCACAATTTCGATTGCTATTGCCAATATATCGAAAAGAACAGAGACGGCACGAAACGTTTCTATCTCCCCCGCCGCAAAGCGCTTAGACCGCTGGTAAACGCGCTTCAACGGCTTGCGGATGACGAATTGGATTTGCTGGCTATATCCGTAAGTCCGGGCGTAGGCAAGACCACTCTCGCAATCTTCTTTATGACATGGCTTGCAGGACGCGACCCTGACAAGCCGATTCTCGGTATGTCGCACAGTAACGCGTTCTTGGGCGGTGTCTATGACGAATGCCTCCAGATAATGGACCCTAAAGGCGAATATTGCTGGCACGACGTATTCCCCGAATCGGCGGTTACGAAGACGAACGCGAAAGACATGATGATAAACCTTGACGCGCCGAAACGTTTCACAACGCTCGAATTTTCGTCGATTGGCAGTGGCAATGCTGGCAAGGTGCGTGCGGAAAACCTGTTGTATTGCGATGACTTATGCGAAGGCATCGAGCAGGCAATGAGCCGTGAACGTCTCGACACGCTCTGGCAGAAATACACAGATGACGCACGTCAGCGAAAAATCCGCGATTGCAAAGAATTGCACATTGCTACGCGCTGGTCGGTTCACGACGTTATCGGACGTCTGGAGCGCGCATACGAAGGAAACCCGCGCGCTGAATTTATCGCGTTGCCTGCAACGGATGAAGAAGGCCACAGTAATTTTGTGGCCTGCGGATTTTCGGACGAATTTTATGCAGAACAGAAAAGCATGATGGACGACGCGTCATGGCGCGCGCTGTATATGAATCAGCCGATTGAGCGCGAAGGTCAGTTGTATATTGACGACGAATTGCGCCGCTATTTCGAATTGCCGGACGGCGAACCCGACGCGATTATTGCGGTATGCGACACGAAAGATCGTGGTAACGATTACTGCGTTATGCCCATCGCGTATCAATGGGGAAACGATTTCTATATTGATAAGATTATCTGCGATAACGGCGATCCCGGTTCCATTGAAGCGCGGCTTGTTGCCGAATTGGTGAATCGAAAGGTGCATCTGGCACGGTTTGAAAGCAACGCGGCAGGCGGAAAAATCGCGGAAAAGGTGCAAAGCGGCGTGAAGGAGCGAAACGGGCGCTGTAAGATCACGACGAAATTCACGTCGGCGAATAAAGAAACGAAGATCATGGTGAACGCTCCGTGGGTGAAGGAGCATTGTTTGTTCCGTGAGGGAAAGAATATCGATTCCGAATACCGTGCGGCAATGCGTATGCTGTGCGGATACACGCTGGCCGGGAAGAACAAACACGACGACGTGCCGGACGCGTTTGCAATGCTCGCTGAATTTGCGGAATCGCTGGCGGGTAACAAGGTGCAGTTTTTCAGGCGTCCGTGGTGAATTTTTGGGGTATTTATGCGTCTAATATAGGTAGGAAGGAGCGTGATAACGTTTGCATGGTCGAGCCAAAATCTACACGGTAACGCCGGAAATCACGGCGGGCAATGTAGTGGACGAACTGAATAAAGCGATGCTCATTCACGGACGCAATGCGAATGAGATTGATTATTTATACAAATACTTTCGCGGCATTCAGCCGATCTTGGAACGTGAAAAACCTGTTCGCCCGGAAATCACGAACAGGATCGTAGAGAATCACGCTTACGAGATTGTGCGATTCAAAACGGGTTATATGATTGGCGAACCGATCACCTACGTTCAGCGTGGCGACGGAAAAGCCGATGACGTATCCGCATTGAACGACGCGATGTTTGAAGCCGAAAAAGCAAGCTGTGACCGTGAAATTGCGCAATGGATGTATATTTGCGGTCTTGCGGCGCGCATGATTCAGCCGGGTTCCGATAAGAGCATTGAAATCGACGCAATGGATCCCCGTAACACGTTCTGCGTGTATCATGCCGGGTTCGGGCATCGTCCCGTTATGGGCGTCACGTTCGTTTTGAATCAGGACAAAAAGCGCGTGTTCGGCGTTTATACCTCCACTCGGTACTTCGAAATTATTGACGGAAAGCTCGTGCGTGAGCAGGTGAACACGCTCGGCATGATCCCGATTTTCGAATATGAGTTAAACCCCGAACGCATGGGCGCATTCGAGCCTGTCTTGCCGCTCTTGGATGCGCTAAACAATCTCACTTCCAACCGGGTTGACGACGTAGAACAGTTTGTTCAGGCGTTTTTGAAGTTTGTGAACTGCGACATTGACGAAGAAGGTCTGGCGGCGCTCGCGCAGTTGGGCGCAATCAAGATCAAGGGCGAAGGTGCGGACGTCGAGCGAATCGACGGCGAATTGAACCAGTCGCAAGTTCAGGTTCTCGTGGATTATTGCTATGAGAAGATTCTGACGATTTGCGGCGTGCCGTCCACCACGAAGGGCGGAACGTCCACGTCGGATACCGGGGCGGCTGTTATCATGCGTGACGGCTGGCAGCAGGCAGAATCGAACGCTCGTGAAGACGAAGAGATGTTCAAGCGCTCCGAACGAAAGTTCTTGACGCTCGCGATTCGGATTCTGCGAAACAAGGGCGTTCTGAAATTGGATATGTCGGACGTCGACATTAAGTTCTCGCGTCGCAACACGGACAATCTGCTTACGAAGACGCAAAGCCTGCTCCATATGCTGGAAGCCGGAATCGCGCCCGTTGTGGCAATCGCGACGTGTGGATTGTGGAACGACCCGATGGACGTTTCCGCGCAGAGCGCGGAATTCCTCCGTAAGTGGGATTACGAAGACATGGTGACGGATAATGCGGACGCCGTACAGACAAGTTGATAAAGAGTTAGAACGGTTAAAGCGCAGGATTAACGGAATGTTCGGGAGTCTCGCGCTTGCGCCGTTTGACCAGTTGAACACGATCACGACGGTAAAGAAGAAAACCGAAAAGCTGTACGAAAAGCTGGACAGTGAGAACGAGTCCGCATACAAGCGGATTGCGAAGACGGCGTATGCAGATGCGCTGTTAGACGCTCGCGACGCGGGTTTTAAACAGAAGAAGAAAACAGACCCGCTGTTGGTGATTGCCGTACTGCTTGCCGCGTATAACGCGGTGACGAAGTACGTTTATAAGCACGAAGTTGAGCGAAAGCGAATGCGTCTGGTGGAAGCGCTCATGTCCGACACAGGCAAGCAGGCGATGCGGGAGGATATCCGTAGGGCCGCAAACGCATGGTGGCGGCAGTCGCAGCAATACGCAATCGACGTCGAAGACGAAGCGGTTCTGACTGCATTCTCGGATTGCGGCGTTCAGTGCGTGAAATGGATTGCTACGCTGGATGACCGCACTTGCAAGACGTGCCGTGAACGAAACGGCAAAATCTACCCCATCGATAAAGTACCAGATAAACCGCATTATAACTGTCGGTGCTATCTGTTGCCCATTAAAATGTGACAGAGAAGTCGTAAAAACGCACATTTTTTGGCAGAGAAGCCACAAAAACACGCAAAAGGAGCTAAGCAAATGGATCTGAAACAGGTTTTGGGTGAAAAATACCGCGACGATATGACCGCCGAAGAAATTGCTGCCGCCTTGCAGGGTTACAACCCTACGGAAGGTATGTATACGAAGCAGCAATTCGATAAGGTGATGAAGGAGGCCGCAGAAAACAAGCGGCAGATGAGAGAGAACGAGCAGAAGAGTACGGATGCGGAAACCCGTATTGCGGAACTGGAAAAGCGAATTTTGTTCTCTGATATGCAGAATGAATACCTCGGTCTGGGTTGGAGCGCCGAACTTGCCGCTGCACAGGCAAAAGCGATTGTGGACGGCGACAGGAAAGCGCAGATTGATAACCAGCGAAAATACGCGGAACACCTCGAACAGACCTTGCGCGAAAAGCTCATGCAAGAAGCGCCTAAACCGCCTGTCGGAAGCGCCGCTACGTCTGTGGATTACAGTGCGCGGATTGCGGATGCGAACGCTCGCGGTGATATGACGGCTGTTGCGTCGCTTATGCGGCTCCAGCAACAGCAGCAGAACGAATGATAAAGGAGAGAAAAACGAATGGCTACTAATGAATCTGCCGTTATGACTTCCCACAATTTGCTGAATTATAGCGGCATGCTCTTCAACAAGGGCAACACCAAAACTCCGTTTAGCACGCTGATTGGCGGCAAGTCCCGCTCCGTTCAGCATTGGAGTTTCCCCACTTCGCTCGCGTATACCACGGGCGGCGGCACGGCACAGCCTGCTATTACCGAAACTGGCTCGCTGACCGCTCCCACGCCTGAATTTGTGACGCGCACGCAGAACACGAACGTCTGTCAGATTTTCCAGAAGGCGCTGTCGATCTCTTATGGCAAGCAGTCCTCTATGGGGCAGCTTTCCGGCCTGAACTACGCTGGACAGATTGCGAACCCGTCTGACGAACTGGATTTTCAGGTTGCAAATGCGATGCAGGCGATGCAGAACGACATTGAGTTCACGTTCTTGAACGGCGTGTATCAGGACGGCACTTACGACGACGTCGCTTACAAAACGCGCGGTATTGCAAGTGCGATTACTACCAACGTGAAAGCGGCTGGCGGTGCGGCTCTTGATTTCTGGATGGTCGCAGAACTGCTCCAGTCTGTCAGCGACGCGCATGCTCCCACTGACGGTCTGGTGCTTATGATGCGCCCGATCAACCTTATGCAGTTGAACTCCGACGCTTCCAGCAACGGCATGACGGTGATTCCCGCCGCTCGTGAAATCAACGGCATCAAGATTGATAACCTCGTTACCCCGTTTGGCGTGGTCGGTATCATGGCGAACCCCTACGTTGCGGAAGCCACGGCGCTTCTCGTCAACCCCAGTGTTTGCGCGCCTGTTTATATGCCTGTTCCGGGCAAGGGCAATTTCTTCCTTGAACCGCTTGCGAAGACTGGTGCGGCGGACAAGTACCAGATTTACGGTCAGATTGGTCTTGACTACGGTGCCGAGTGGTATCACGGCAAGATCACGGGCCTGTCTAAGACCTTCAGCAAGCCCACCTACCATCAGGCGGTTTACGTTGCTGGCGGCGAAGTGACCACGAAGTCCGCGACCTAAAAGAGGTGATTTAAATGGAACTGCTCGAGCGCTTCAAGGTGCGGACAGAAGAAACGAACGACACTCTGATTCTCGATCTGCTCAATAGCGCCGGGCAGGCCATTGTAACAAGGCGTTATCCGTACGGGGACGGAACCGAAACCGTCCCCGACAGATACGCTGATTTGCAATTGCGAATCGCAATCGATCTGTATGATCGTATGGGCGCTGAGGGACAGTTGTCCCATAGCGAAAACGGCGTCAGTCGCAGTTGGGCGGACGCAAGCGTTTCGCAAGATTTGCTGAAAGAAGTCGTGCCAATGGTGGGATCGTTCAAATGAGGAATCTTTATCGTAACGGCACGGTAGTACGCTGGCAGAACTACGCCGGAAAGACGGAACAGCGCGACGCTAACGGAAACAAAACGGGCAGCTTCAAACCTTCTTATGGAGAGGTGCGGGAAGCCCGAATGTATGTTTCCTCCGGCACGGGCTACGTCGCACGGGAAGCGTTCGGATTGTTTCAGGATTACGACCGTGTAATCAGCACGGCGGATACGAAATGCGACATTGACGAATTGTCGGTACTGTATCTCGACGGAAGCGAAACGCCGAATTACACGGTGCGCCGGAAAGCTGTTTGGAAGAATAGCGTCCTGCTTGCCATCCAGAGGATCGTGCAATGAAGCGCACGATTCGAACGCGGTTAAGTGAGCAGTCGATTGATGACGCGATTAATCAGTTACAAGCGTACAAGCGAACGCTTGCTCTGAGATGGGATTTGATCGTTAAACGCCTTGCATTGCTTGGCTTTCAGACGGCAACCGTTCGGTTTCAAACGGCGGCATTTGAGCCGGATTCGCATGATTTTGAGCTTGACGTCCAGTCTACCAAAACAGGCGGATGGCAGATTATTGCAAACGGTAAAGACGTCTGTTTTATCGAGTTTGGCGCTGGCGTGTATTACAACGGTGCGGACGGATACCCCGGGCAACGTCCTCCGGGCGTTGTGGGAATCGGCGAATACGGCAAAGGCAAAGGCTCTAACGAGTACTGGTTCTATTCTCCGGGCGGTTATACGCACGGTACGCCTGCAAATGCGCCAATGTTCTACACGGCGCAGGAAATGCGTCAAAACATAATGCGAATTGCTCGGGAGGTGTTTTCATCGTGATTGATGCGGAAAATGCGATTTTTAATCACATTGCGGATATTTTTGATGCGAAATACCCGGACGGTTCGCGATATGGAGAACAGATTGACGCTCCCCCGTCTTTCCCCTGTATGACGCTTATGGAGATTGACAACACGGCCTACAATCGCGGCCTTGGCGGCGAATTGAAGGAGCCGTATGCAAATATCAGCTACGAACTGAATTGCTACGCATTCTCCAAACAGGAAGCGAAGGACGTACTGAATTTGATCGATTCCGCAATGCAGAATCTGGGGTTCTATCGCGTGATGGTTACGCGAACACAGAACGCCGACCAACGAATCTACAGGATTACAGCGCGTTATTCGGCTGTGATCTCTGATGACTACAGAATTTACAGGAGGTAAAAGCTTATGGCTATTGACCTTTCCACGGCTGGCATTCAGGTTGCTTATTGCGCGGAAGCTACGGCTGGCACGAAGCCCACTACGGGCTGGACGAAGCTCACGGGTATTAAGTCCATTCCGGACTTTAACCCCGAACCCAGCTCCCTCGAGACGACCACGCTTGACGCTACGGAATATCGAACTTACATTCCCGGCCTGAAAGACGTCGGCGGCGCTGTCGCTTATACGGCGAACATGACGGAACAGTTCCAGACGGAATGGGCCGCGCTTATGACGGCGTATGAAACGGCGTCGAAAGACGACAAAGCAATGTGGTTTGTCCACGTTGTTCCCGGCCTTACGAAGGCGTTCTTCTTCAAGGGTGAACCGTCCCCGCTCGGCTTCTCCGCTGTCGACACGGACTCCGTGTTTGAAGTCGACGCCTACGTTGCGCCCACGCAGATTGAAGGCTGGGGAACGAAACCTACTTTGACCTAATTTTTGAAAAGGGGAACGAAAAATGGAAGTGAAACCGATTAAAATTTCCGATCCGAAGACGGGCGAAACCTACATTCTGGAATTCAACCGTGACGCGGTGCGCTTTGCTGAAGCGAATAAGTTTAAATTGGAGGAACTGACCACGTTCCCCGAAACCAACATTCGCGCTCTTTGGTTCTATGCCTTCCGCAAGAATCATCCGAACATTGCCCGTGCGAAAACGGACGCTATGCTCGATGAAATCGGCGGTCTGTCCACCGACGAACTGGCGCGTCTGGTCGAACTGTATCAGGCTCCGATTAACGCGCTGATTCTCGGCGATGAGGAAGAGCGAAAAAACGCGAAGTGGTCAGTGAGCCTGTAAGTCTCACTGACCTGTTAAATCAGTCTTTCGCTTTCTTCCTGTCAATCGGTATGCCGTCCGATGAATATTGGTATGGTGATCCGATTGCCGTTCGCGCCTACTACGAAGCGTTCCGCTTCAAACAGCAACAGCAGAATGAATTTGCATGGCTGAACGGCCTGTACGTTTACAATGCCGTTAGCGTTGTGGTCGGTAACGCCCTGTCCGGCAGAGGACGGAAGAAACAGGAATACATCAGCAAGCCGATTGATCTTTTGGCGGAAAAGCGCAAGCGGGAATCCCCCGCCGAACGTGCGGAAAAAGAGCGGCAGAAAGCGATTGCATATTTTAACGATCTTGAAAGGGTGTGGAGGGAACGTCATAAAACCGAATGACGTTCCCTTCTTCCTTTATAAAAGGAAGTGAAAAAGAATGGCAGATATTGATAGCCTTGTAATTACAATCGAAGGCAATGCGGCAAGCGCAAACAGTGCGGTAGATACGCTTGCGGCGAAACTGGACAATTTGAAGCAGAAGGTGAAAGGCGGCGCGCCCGGTTTAACCGCGCTTTCGAATCAGCTTAGCAAAATAAGCGGCGCACTTGCAGGGCTTGACGCAAACGCAGGCGCAAAGCTGACGAGCCTTGCAAACGGTATTTCCGCATTGTCGGCAGTGAAAGACGTGCGAATTAGTGCAAATATTGGGACGCAGTTGAGCGCGATTAGCACGGCGGTTTCCAATCTCGACTGGACGGCGCAAGACAAGCTGATTGCGCTTGCGGACGGGTTGCAGCCGCTTACGACACTGGGGAAGGCGCAACTTGGCACGTTTGTAAACCAGTTGTCGAAGCTTCCCGCGATTATTTCGCAGCTTGACGCACAGACGATGAGCGATTTTGCCGACCGCATGGAAAAGCTGTCGAACGCGCTTACCCCGCTTGCGAATAAGATGAACGTCGTCGCAACGGCGTTTTCGAAGCTTCCGGTAAACGTGCAGGCGGCCGCAAACGCGGTGAAGAATTTCCCGGAATCGGCGGATAGAGCGCGTGCGTCGTTTTATAAGCTTGGAACTTCGATTTTGAGTTTTGGTTCAAACCTTGGAAGTCTTAGCGCTGTATGGGGTGTTTTAAAAAAAATAAAAAGCACTTTTATTGATCGCGCCTCTGACTACATCGAATCCATGAACCTGTTTAATGTTTCTATGGGCGAATACGCAAAATCCGCGCACGAATACGCAGAACAGGTTAGCGAAGTTATGGGCATTGACATTGCCGAATGGGCGAATGCACAGGGCGTATTTATGACGCTTGCCACGGGCTTTAACGTCGCAAGCGACAAGGCGGCGCTCATGAGCCAAAATTTGACGCAGTTGGCGTATGACGTTTCGTCGTACTACAACAAAACAATTACGGAATCCGTCAACGCAATTCGTTCCGGCTTTTCCGGCGAAATTGAACCCGTCCGAAACCTCGGTTTTGACCTGTCGCAGACGCGTCTACAAGCAATCGCGCTTGAAAACGGAATTGCGAAATCCGTTAATGCGATGACGCAGGCGGAAAAAAGCGAACTGCGATACATTGCCCTTATGACACAGGTTACGCAGGTGCAGGGCGATATGGCACGCACGCTTGACAGTCCAGCGAACCAGCTTAGAATCCTGCAATCGCAGCTTCGTATGGTCGCTCGTGAAATCGGCAACATTTTCATTCCGATCTTGACAAAGGTTTTGCCTTGGCTGATTGCTTTTGCGAAAGCCGCGAGACAGGTTGCGGCGGCAATTGCAAGCCTGTTTGGTTACACGATGAGCGACGTCGAGTGGGGCAACAATATTTCTACTGGCGCAGGCAGCATTTCTTCTTCCCTCGACGACGCAACAGGCAGTGCGGAAAAACTGAAACAGACGCTTGCTGGGTTCGATCAGATTAACCTTATCACACAGCAATCCGGCGGTGGCTCTGGTGGAAGCGGCGGTGTTAGCGGCGGTGATCTTGGGCTTGATCTTCCGTCCTATGACTTTATCGGCGATGCAGTGCAGACGCGCGTTGAAGAAATTATGAAGGTTATTCAGCCTAAAGTCGACTGGATCGTTAAGAATATTGACTGGATTTGGGAGGCTGTGAAGAATATCGGCGTTGCGTTGCTGTTGTGGAAATTCTCTGCCAATTTCTTGCGTGATCTCGGAACGCTTACAACGGCCACTGGATCGCTTAAAAATTTAATTGGAATTGGCACAATTTCGCTTGGCGTTACGCTGTTGTTTGATAATATTTCAAACATTCTTGCTGGCGATTATGACTTCGTTAGCCTTCGCGGAATGCTTCAAACCGCACTGTCTGGAGTGCTTATCGGAATCGGCTTAACGGCGCTTGGGGCTGGAGCATGGGCAATTCCCGTTGCCGCTGTTCTGTCTTTTGCTATTACGGAAATTGCTGTCAACTGGGATTCGATCAAGAAAAGCGCGGAAGCAAGATTCGGAATGCTCAAAAGCATTCTTAATGGCGATTTTGACGATTTTCTTGAAAACTGGCAGAAAGACATGCAGGCAATGTTTGAATCAAAAGGCCTTACCGGAAAGCTGTTAAAGTGGATCATTGACGGGCTTTACGGCGAAGGTACGTTTGACAAACTGAAGGGCGTATTCGAAACTGGCGGCAAGGATGTAATTAAAGGGCTTTTCGGCGGCATGGTGCGCGAAGTCACAAGCAAGCTGTCGATCTTGAATCCGTTGTTTTCCAAAATCGGAATTGAGTTTGATAAGGTGTATGATATCAATTCTCCCTCCAAAGTCTTCGAGACGAAGGGCAAAAACCTCATTCAAGGCTTGTGGGACGGTATCAAATCTGTTTGGAGCAACTTGACGTCTTGGTGGTCGCGTCTGTCCTTGCCGAAGCTGAATATTAAGCTTCCACATTTTCGGTTTACTACAACGCAAACAAAGATATTCGGTCAAACGTTTAGCATGCCGAAACTTAGCGTTGACTGGTACGCACAAGGTGGCTTCCCGGATATGGGACAGCTTTTCATTGCCGGAGAGAATGGCCCGGAAATGGTCGGTACGATGAACGGGCGTTCTGCCGTTGCGAACAACGATCAGATTGTCGAAGGCGTTGCAAGCGGTGTCGCGCGTGCGAACGCGGAACAGAACGCACTTCTGCGCGAACAGAACAGACTGCTTGCCGCGTTGCTTGCAAAGTTCGGCAGCAGATTTCGCTCGAACGCGCAGACCGGGCGCTCAATACAGGCAGCGTTAGATGCGTATAATATTGTGAGGGGGAATGTGTGATGCGTCAGTATAGTTATAATCTGGGCTTTGCTATCAACGGCACGCCGATCCCCGATCCGCACGGTTTCAGCGGTTCTACAAGCGACCTTGATACGTCTGCCGAACGCGGCGTTGACGGGTATCTTCACAGAAACTGGGTTGCGCGCAAAATCCCGACAGAATTGCAGTATAAAAATATCTCATGGGATAAGCTGCAAGAAATTTTGACGCTTATGAATACGCCGCAGTTTTCGTTCACATTCCCAGACCCGAATACTGGTACGAATCGCACGACGACCTGTTATGCGGGTGATCGAAACTGGACGGCTGTGTGGCTGCCGACGGACGGCGAGTGGATTGCCGATCTGACGGTCGGCATTATCGAGTATTAAGGAGGTGACAGCTTGAGAACTGCAAGCAACGCGTTTCATACGGCTGTTATGAATCCAAACCCGGACGTGCGCGCGTTGATGAAATTCAATTCCACGCTGATTACGAACGAAGATATTCACATTGACGGCGTTAAATTCACTGAAAATGCGAACCTTGACGAAAACCTTAAAATCGGAGACTGTCCCGCGTCATCGATCGGGTATACGATTCTGAATTACGCGCACTTGCTTGACGGTTTCGAATATGGGGAATTTGAAGCGTCGCTCGGCGTTTGCGTAAACACGGAACAGGGCGAAGCATTTGCGGCAAACTGCAAAGCCGTGTTTGACTACGGCGGTGCGAATGAAACGGTGTTTCTCGGCGGATCGTCGCCGCGTCTTTCGATTAACGGGAGCGCGGCGGCGGTACAACCGCCGTTTGACGTACACGCGCTGTTGATTGTCGGTGCAACGCTTTATGCAATCTCGATTGACGGCTATACGTGGGTTGCCGCATGGGATGCGTCAACGCAGACCTTGACGCCGATTGGCGATACTTCTTCCGACTGGTCTTCGCTGGAAAGCAAGAAATGGTCGGAACTGGAAGGGTTCACGTGGGCGCAGTTATTTACGCCGTCGTCCTCTACAAACGCGTTCATGACGGCGAAAATCTCACGCTGGGCGCAGGCCGGACGCGGAATGTGGATGAACGACAATCTGCTTTATGAGTTCTACTCTAACGGCAAAATAACGACGTACGAATATGCGAAACTTGGCATTTTTATTGCCGATCTACCGACGAAACGCAAAGCAGACCTCGTCGAAGTCGAAGCAAACGACCGCATGACGAAATTTGACGTCATTGTTGACGATTACATCAACGGCATCAAATACCCGATCACGCTCGCACAGATTTATAGCGGGTTGTGTAACTTCGTCGGCGTAACGAGCGCGACGACGACGTTCATCAATTCAACGCTTTCATTCGATGAAGCACCCGTGCAGATGGAGAACGTAACCGGGCGCGAACTGCTCGGTTGGATTGCGGAAGCGTCTTGTACGTTCGCACGATTCACGCGCGACGGTGAACTTGAACTTGCGTGGTTCGATCCTACGACGGTGACGATCTCGGCAAGCAATATTTTCGAGAACGATTGTGCAGAATTTCTAATCGATCTTATCGATAAATTGCAAGTTATCGTCACGGAGAAGGACATCGGCGTTGTGATTGGAACGGGAGAAAACGGCTATCAGATTGTCGACAACCCGTTTTTATACGGCAATAGCGATACGGAAGTTCGCACGAAAGCCGTACCGATCTACAACCGCCTTGCAACGACGCGCGCATATAAGCCGATGGCGGTTTCCGCTATCTGTGACTGGTCGATTGAAGCCGGGGATATCGTCATGGTGAACGACGGAAAATCTGCGCTTGCGCTGTTGATCTTCTGTCAAACGATCACTTGGAGCGGCGGAAATGCGGTTGTTGACTACGAAAGCACGGGTTCCCGTGAACGCCCGATTATGACGGCGTCAAACCGTCAGATTATCCAACGCAATGCAAAATTCCACGAAATCGAGAATACGATTGACGGCATCAAGTCCACGATCACGGACGTTGAAGGAAACGTATCTGAAATGTCGCAGACCGTAGACGGCATTACGGCGGCGGTAAACGCGTCGAAGCTGGAATTCAACGCAAACGGTCTGACGATTAAGAACGGCGGTTTCAAGATCATAAACGCGGACGATTCCGAAGTATTTTCCGTTTCCACGTCCGGCGACTTAAATCTTGTCGGGAACATCGAGAATCAAATCAGCTTCACGGCGGAAGATTCAGAAGGAGAATATACGGTAAACGCGTCTGCCCTGTTTGGCGTTCTTCCGGGTGGCGGTTCGGAAATACCGCGAATCGGTGCGGCGTGGTACAACGGTACGGGCGAAAACAAGCAAGAAGTCGGCAGTATCAGCACTTATGGGCAAGGATTGGTTGTGAATGCGGGCAGCGTGGATTTGGTTGATTCTAGTACGTTACAGCCAACGTCGCAGATTCAGGCGGGATACAATGGGCAATGCCCTAACGTAACCCTAATAAATCGCGGCATAACATATCCGATTCCGATTATCATTAGTGGATATGCTGAAATAAATTCGAATGCAAATACAAACATATCATTTGGAAGCACTCCATTTACGTCTCAACCTGTAGTAATTACGTCTTGGTCTTCTGCTGGATCGTATGGAAGCGGTAATTTTGGCGCAATTAAAGTAACCAGTGTATCAACGTCTGGGTTTAATGCTGTTATTGGTGGTAGCACACCTTCAAGCGGTGTTATTTCTTGGATTGCAATAGGCACTTGAAAGGAGGAAATACATGGCAACATACACGCCAAATATGCAGCTTAAAAAGCCTGCCGGAAGCGATTACGTTCAAGTCGACGATCTGAACGGTAATATGGACGTGATCGACGGCGCGGTTGGCAAGCTGACGGACTTAACCACGACGGACAAAACGACGCTCGTCGCCGCAATTAACGAAGCGGCGAAATCCGGCGGCAGTGAAAACGTGCCGTATATCGGGGACAATGGGAACTGGTATATTTACGATCCGTCCACGATGCAGTTTAAGGATTCCGGCAAACCGTCACAGGGTGACAGCGCAACGGTTGCTGTCGGAACCACGACCACGGGTGCGGCTGGTACGAATGCTTCTGTTGCGAATTCCGGCACAGCAAGTGCGGCAGTGCTGAATTTCACGATTCCGCGCGGTGATAAAGGGGAAAAAGGCGACAAGGGCGATACGGGAACGGGGCTTACGATTCTCGGCACTTATGCAACGCTTTCGGCACTGCAAGCAGCGGTGACGAATCCGAACGTCGGCGATATGTATAACGTCGGATCGTCTGCGCCATACAACATTTATTTGTGGGACGGCTCTGCATGGAGGGATCAAGGCCAGTTGCAAGGCGCAAAAGGCGATAAAGGGGATCCCGGAACAGCGGCGACCGTATCGGTCGGCACGGTATCTACTGGCGCGCCGGGAAGCAATGCGGCGGTGACAAATTCCGGCACGGAAAGCGCGGCGGTTTTCAATTTTACAATCCCGCGCGGAAATGACGGCGTGTCCGGCGTAACACCTAACGTTAAGGCCGGAACAACGACAACGCTTTCTGCCGGGAGCAGTGCAACGGTAACGCGACGTGTCGGTTCGCCGGATTCTGCACCGATTTTCGATTTCGGCATTCCAAAAGGCGATAAAGGCGACGGCGCGGATATCACGATTGATGCGGCAATGTCTTCCACAAGCACGAACCCGGTTCAAAATGCCGTAATTACGGCGGCATTGAACGGGAAGGCGAATACGGCGCATTCGCATGTAGCAAAAGACATTTCGAACCTCTACCCTGTTGGCTCAATTTATATGTCCGTTAACTCCACGTCTCCGGCGTCAATTTACGGCGGGACGTGGGAACAGATTAAAGACGCGTTCTTGCTTGCCGCTGGCGATACATACACGGCCGGTTCGACGGGCGGCGAAGCGACGCACACGCTGACCGTGGACGAAATCCCAGACCACAAGCATAATGGTAACATTTTGACTGCTGGCACTATCAACGGTACTGGCGGTGCGCTTGGACGCGGCGACTGGGCAAGTTCGATTACATTCGCTTACAACAGTCAATACCCTGTAATCAGCTTTAACGGTGGCAATATGGGCGGCGGCGCTCATAATAATATGCCGCCCTACCTGTCCGTTTACGTCTGGAAGCGGACGGCATAAGGAGGCTTGCAATGAGAATCATTGACGCTTTGGGAAACGAAATTACGGCCCCAAACCTTGAAAACGGACGTCTCATCGAAGAGCAGATTGTAAAAGTTCATCACGCGGCAACGGAAGCGGTTGAAGAAGTTTACCACTATGTTACCGTTGCCGAGTATCCGAACGGTGGCAAAGACATTGAAAGAGTAATCGACGTTCCGGGCGTCCCCGCACAGGAAGCGTGGGACGAATATGAGACGGTGCAACGCTACGTCGAATTCAGTGCGGCTGAAAAGATTAAGAATCAGATTGCGGCGCTGAAACAGAAGCTTGCGCAGACCGATTATATTACGGCAAAGGCGGTTGACGCTATGACGAGCGCAGATAGCCTGACGGCGCTTTTGACTGCATTGAAGGATATCCGCATGGAATACGCGGACGTGCTGGCACAGCGTGCAACGTGGCGCGCAGAAATTAACGAACTGGAGGCCGAAGGAGATGACGCATGAAGAACTGATTGCTTGGGCGCATGATAACGAGCAGAGAAGCAAAAGCAATCAACACCGAATCGAACAGCTTGAAGAGCGGCAGGAAAACTTGGATAAATTGGTATCCAGCGTTGCTGTCATTGCTGAGAAGCAGAACCGAATGGAAGCAGACGTCGGCGATATCAAACGGGACGTTAAAGCGCTTACGGAAAAGCCCGGTAAACGATGGGACGGCGTCGTGGACAAGATCATTAGCATTCTTGTTGCGGCAATCGCGGGCTATGCACTGGCTCGCATTGGGCTGGGCTGACTGACTAAACACTGACTAAACACTGACTAAACTCTAACTAAACTCTAACTAAAAGAAAGGAGAAATCAAATGAAACTTAGCGATTCCGTCTACGACATTTTAAAGTGGCTGGTAATCATCGTTCTTCCCGCGTGCGCGACGCTCTATGCCGCGCTGGCGTCCGTCTGGGGGTGGCCGTTTGCTGAACAGGTGACGACCACGATCACGGCGGTCGACACGTTCCTCGGTGCGGTGCTTTGCATCAGCACGGTAAATTATCACAAGGAGGATAAAACCAATGGCTAAAATCTATCTGTCCCCGTCCTCTCAGCATGAGAATCCCTATGCGTACGGCGGCACGAACGAGGCCGCGCAGTGCATGAAAATCGCGCACGCGTGCGAAGCGGCGCTGAAACGCTGCGGCTTTGAGGTCGCTGTCGGCGGCGGTACGATGTATACGCGTGTGCCGGAATCCAACCGCTGGGGCGCTGATCTGCATGTCGCAATCCACACGAACGCGGCGAACGGGAAGACGACCGGGACGCGTTGTTACGCATGGAAGACTGGCGGCGACGGCTTCCGCGCGGCGCAGGCGATTTTTAACGTCCTCGCGCCGATCACACCGGGTACGTCCGAAGGTGTGTTTGAACAACGCGGATGGTACGAGATCAAGAACACGAAGGCCCCTTGTGCGTATATCGAATGCGAATTCCACGACGTTGCAGAAACGGCGAAATGGATCGTCGAGCATACGAAAGATATTGGCGAAGCTATCGCACACGGTATCTGCAATTTCTACGGCGTTGAATACAAGTCTGAACAGACCGAAGCGGCGTCCGGGACGCTCTATCGCGTGCAATGCGGCGCGTTTTCGAAGAAAGAAAATGCCGAAGCGCTCGTCGCGAAGCTGAAAGCCGCAGGGTTTGACGCGATTATTAAGTAACCAACAAGACCGGGAGGGCGCATGAAACCAGAACTCGAAAGACTTCTCGACAAAACGATTCCCGATTGGCGCAATATGCCGCCTGATACTTTGATCAGAATGATTTTTGATCGAATTAGAAAAGGAGAAAATGTTGACGAACGAAGAGTTAAAAAACCGCCTGACCACACCGGGAGCGAAGAATAATCTCCAGTACCCTACGCAATTGCGGCTGTATTTCGAAGAAAACGCGGGATTCACCGATGAAGAACTTGAAATCTTCCGCCTTCGCGCTCGCGGGTTTGGCGTGGTTGAAATATCCTTCCTGATGCAGGAACGATACGGCGCACAGTACCCATCCGGCCTGTACGGTTGCGAGAAGGTCGAACGGCGAATCCGAAGAATCAAGGATAAAATGGCCGAATTGCTTTGATGGATAAAGGACGGTTAACCGAAGGGTTGACCGCCCTTTTTTAGTTTACAATCACTTCAAAAGGAGGGGCGATGAATGCAGTATTACAATCCCATGATGAATTACCAACAGCGGATAGAGCCGCGTACAGGCGTAGTCGGACGCGCGGTAACGTGCGAACAGGAAGCCATTTCAGCGCAGATTCCGTTTGACGCGACGATCAACGTTTATACCGATCTGGCAAACGGGAAAATCTACGTCAAAACCTTCAATATGCAAACCGGGGCGGCAGATTTTAGAACGTTTGTCTATCAGCAACCGCCTGCCGCACCCGCTCCCCCGCAGTATGTCACCCGCGATGAATTTGAACGTTTCAAGGAGGAATTGTTGAATGAATACCACGGCAATCGTCAATATGCTGATGCGCAAGAACCCCAATGCGGCACAGGCATGGTCGCAGGCACAGCAAATGATGCAGGGAAAAACGCCGGAACAGCAACGCGCGTTTCTAAATAATCTGATGGCACAGCGCGGCGTGACGCAGGAAGGTCTCATGCGCTACGCTCGGCAGCTTGGTATAAACCTCTGATGGCCACAGGGGATTATATAAATCTTGAAGGAGGTACAATGCAATGATGGACAACGGCATCAGCCCTGCCGACATTGCGGCACTCACGAAGACTGGGAACGATAACGAGTTCGGCGGTGGCGTCGGCTGGATTATCCTTCTCTTCATCTTCCTGCTTGCGATTGGCGGCGGTGGCGGCTTCTTTGGTGGAGGTGGCGCGGCTGAACAGGCCACGCAGGCTGATATTCAGCGCGGATTCGATACGAACACCATCGTGAATAAGCTGGATTCGCTCGGCGACGGCATTTGCTCTTTGGGCTATGAAAATGCGCAGCTTAGCAATAACATCCAGTCGTCCGTGGCGGCGCTTGGCGCGCAGATGCAGCAGTGCTGCTGTGAGACGAACCGCAACATCGATGCGGTTCGTTACGAAGCGGCGAAGAACACTTGCGATATTACCAGCGCGATTCATTCTGAAGGCGAAGCGACGCGCGCGCTGATTACCCAGAATACGATGCAGGAACTTCGTGACCAGCTTCAGACGGCACAGTTCCAGCTTTCGCAGCAGGCGCAGAACTCCACGCTGATTAGCGCTCTTCGACCCTTCCCCATTCCATCCTATAACACCTGTTCGCCCTATACCGCTTCCAATGGCTTTTGTTGCGGCTGTGGCAACGTCTGAGCGCATACCCGCGCCTAATAACAGCAGGCAGGCGCGCAGTCTGCCTGTTTTCTTTTAAGGAGGATCAAAATGCTTTATACCTATAATTCCAATGAACAAACCCTTGCCGCAAACGCTCTGCTTTCTTTCACGGCAAACGCCGTCCGCACGGGCTGTGTTGCGACACACAGCGCAGGAGAAACGGCAATCAGCCTGAACCGTCCCGGTTACTACATGGTGCATTTTAACGCCGATGCGGTCGAGAATGGCACGGCAGGCAACGTTAAAATCCAGATGCAGAACAACGGTATTGACGTCGTTGGTGCGGAAGCTACCGCATACAGCGGCGCAGATACTGATATTGTAAACCTTGGATTCTCGGCAATCGTCCGCGTGCAGCCGAACTGTCAAGCCGTTTCGTCCAACGTTCCCGCTGTCTTGACGTTCGTTAACGCTGGCGTCGCGTCGCTGATTTCCAATGCCGCCGTCGTTGTAACGAAAATTGCATGAGGTACGTTATATGGAAGTGATTAAACTGCTCGTAACGCACATTGACGAAGAAGTTGACGATGCGGAAACTTACGCGAAGCTTGCCGCGAAATATAAAGATTCCGATAAGGAATTATCCGCGACATTTTCCGCACTGTCCGAACAGGAGCTTTCCCATTCTGATATGCTTCACAAACAGGCCGTAAGAATTATTTCTGCCTACGGAAAAGAAGCTCCGGCCTCCATGCAGGCAATTTGGGACTGGGAGCATGAAAAAATTGTTGATCGAACGGCTCGTGTGCGCACTATGCTGACGTTAGCGCGTTAGCATTCGTTAGCGGAACGCAGCTCAAATAGCACAATTTGCTTGTATTTTGCGTGAATAAATGGAATATTTATTCATGCGAAAACCCCATAAAATGTAATACGGACGGGGATTATTCATCCTCGTCCGTATGAATATTTGGTGCCGATGGTGGGGATCGAACCCAACTCATACATCGCTAAGACGCTTGAGTTTCCAACGTTTTCTAGTATTCAAATTAGCATTCGTTAGCGTTGCATATGTGAATTCCATCAAAGCTTGCGCCTGTTCTTGCAAATCAATCTCATCCAACATGATATAGTACTTGTGCATTGTCGCCGGATTTGACCATCCGCCCCAGCGCATTGTTGTCCGCTCTGGAATGTTTTTGCTATGGCACAGCGACGCAAACGAGCGGCGTAGACCTTGTATTCCAATCTTTGGCAAATCATTTCTTGCGCACACGCGATTGATCGTGTTGTATAGCGTATTAGGGTGCATCGTCACAAGCGGGTCTTCCGTATCGCTAACAAGTTCTAATAAGCGCGGAATGAATATCGGTATTGTCCGGGTTGACAATGCCGTTTTGTTTTGATCTTTAACAATGAACACTCCATCCTTATCAAATACGCGCGCCTTGCACACTCGTATTGTTCTGTTTTGATCGTTGATGCAATCACGCGATAGTCCGTAAATTTCGGAACGTCGCAGGCTGTGCAGCGCAAGCAATGCAGGAAGCTCAATACTTGTATCTCGAATCACCGTTAGAAATACAACCAATTGCGCTTTGGTCAGGAATGGCAAGTCCTTTGCCGGACGATTATTTTCTATTGATATGTCTGGCACGGGCAATTTTGCGTATTTCAAAGACGCCGCAATCAGTCCCCACGCATTTTTTACCGTCTTAGGCGAAAAACGCTCTAGTTCTTCATCAATCAACGGTTGCCAATTCTTTATACTTTCATATGTTTTGCTCTTTAGTGTGTTAAAGTGTCCATTGTGCGTTAAAATATACCCCCGAATCGTCGCAGGAGAACGCCCCTTGTTTTCACGCGATTCAATATACGCCCTAACGATCTGGTCAATCGTTAAGGCGCTTTTTTCAGGCATGGTCATATTCCCCGTCGAATACGCCGCGCGAATATAGGTTGCTTCGTTCACGCACTCTTCCCGCGTGTCACGCGTGATAGATATGCTTTGCCCCTTTATGCGGACTTGAACAAACCATTTGCCGGACGGTAATTGTCGCGGCGTAGGAATACGCACGGGAATACACCTCAATTCTTCATAGCAAGCCAAAAAAAGCCTTTATCCGCGTGAAGTATATCAATGACGAGCGCGGCAACGATCACAGCGACGGCGATTGCCAGTGCAACGCTCAATATGACTATGTATTTTCGAGCGAATATGAGATCGCGCTTTTCCGTTTTAAGCTGCTGTTCCAGATTTTGAATTTTCATGTCTGCGCGCTCGGCTTCCAGCGTAGCTTGTGTGGAATTCACGCGGCAGTCGAAGTCTTGCAACAGCGCGAATATAATCGGCTGTACGCTTGAAAATCGAAAATCGTGGACGTCGGCAGCAAAGAATCTGTCGACGGTACGCTTTGAAATGTTCGCAATGTCGGCGATATTTTGGTTGGTTAACAATAGCGCGTTCTTTCGACGCAAGCACCAGTCTCGTAAATCTTCGGGAGACAAACTGGAGATATACTTTAGGCAGCCTGTTTCAGAACGTTTGCAATCCTTGCATTCTTTGTTCATTATTGCACCTTCCCGTAACATATGGCTACTATTTAACGCTATCTGGCGCAAATATGACAGATGTGTCAATCGATTTTTTGCCGGGAGTATTATACAATCATGGTGTCGACGAAAGATCGTCGACATGCCTTCCCGGCCTGCCGGGCGGCAGAAATGTCGCTCGGCACTTAAATGTGAATATCCGCAAGCGTTAAAATAAAATCACACCACAAACACCTCCATAGTTATTGGGCCGCGCATGTAAAAGGAGAAGAAATGAAAAACTACTCTAACAACTTTGTTTCTTTAAAGGCATCGTTGATCGAAGAACTGGACAATCTGACACAAAGCCAAATTGAATATCTGTGGCATTTGGTTAAATTACTCTTTTGCAAGAGCACTGATTAACTGTCGTACGGCAAGCTTGTTTTTGGCAGTCAGTGCGCAATACTGTTCGACCATTTCTTGCAAATCACTATCCGAAAGAATTCTGGCGGTAAATGCGGCCGCTTCTTCTGGGTTAGAGCTAATAATTAAATCTGATCCGCGAAGATCAAGCGCTACGGCCAGCTTTTGCAGCGTGCTTCTTTTTATATTTACAACACGCCCGGACTCATATTTTGCAATAGCAGACTTTTGAACGCCTACAATACGGCCTAATTCCTCTTGCGTCAGCCCCTTTGCAATTCTTGCGTTACGAATGATTTGACCTATTTCCACGACCATCACTTCCCTTCGGTGTCTTTATGATACATCCACGTGTTCTAAAAATCAATTTATTTTTAAAAAGAATCAAAAAAACTGTTGACAGTCTCAAAGCGGTATGTTACATTGATGGTGTCCAAATTAGACACAACAGTTTGAGTGCCACTGCGAAGGAGGTGTATGTGCAACGAATAAAAAAATGCTTCGAAGTATTATGATGCGACATGGAGATACAAATGCAAGCCTTGCGAAATATTTGGGTATCACCGAACAAAGCGTTTCAAACAAGATCAATGAAAACGGCACCGAATTCAAGCAAGGAGAAATTGCAAAAATCAAAGTGAAGTACAATCTCGATTCCGAAGCGATAGACCAAATTTTTTTTGCAGAAGAAGTGTCGTAATTAGACACAAACAATTTCAAAGGGCTATTCTATTGTCAAGATAATTGACACATACGGAGGAAACACATGACCAACATCCAAATTTTCCAAAACGACCAGTTCGGCGAGATTCGCACCATCGAAGAGAACGGGAATATCCTGTTCTGTGGTAGCGACGTAGCGAAGTCCTTAGGGTACACCAACCCCAGCAAAGCGCTTAATGACCATTGCAAGGGTGACCTAACGAAACGTTACCCCATCGTCGACGCACTCGGACGGCAACAGGATACCATCTTTATCCTCGAAAGCGACCTTTACCGTCTTATTTTCAGTTCCAAACTGCCTTCCGCTGAAACCTTCACGGATTGGATTACGGAAGACGTCCTCCCCACCATCCGCAAAACTGGCGGTTACGTCGCGAATGACGATCTGTTCCTTGCAACCTATCTCCCGAACGCGGACGACGCCACGAAGGCCATGTTCACGGCAACGCTTGCAACGGTTCGCACGTTGAACGCTCGAATCGAAGCAGACAAACCGAAGGTTCTCTTTGCTGAAGCCGTCGAAGCGGCTGACAATTCCATTCTGATTGGCGATCTTGCGAAACTGCTCCGTCAAAACGGCGTGGATATCGGTCAGCGACGTTTGTTCGGATGGTTGCGTGACAACGGTTATCTGATTAAATCCGGCGAAAGTAAGAACATGCCGACGCAGTACAGCATGGAGCGCGGCTTAATGGAGGTGAAAGAACGCACGGTAACGCTGCCGAACGAATCGATCCGCGTCACGCGCACGACGAAGATCACGGGCAAGGGTCAGACGTTCTTCGTGAATAAATTCCTTGCATAAAAAATGCCGCTTAGGAAGCGGCATCAATCGGGATAGAAAACCTGTAATGGAGGAAGTACATTCATTATAAGGCATAGGTGCGCGGGATGCAAATGCTAGCGAACGGCTGTACGCCCATTAAGCTCCTTCTCCTTCTTGACAACTTCAAGTCCACGACGAATCAATTCGACCGTAGCCGCCGAACGCGTCTGGAAACGGTTTTCAAAACGGAAGTTTTCGATTTCACGGAACATTTCTTCATCTACGGTTATATTGTATCTCGGTTTTGTAGTTGCCATTGTTTACACCTCACTCACGTCCGATTATACGCCAATAAAAAATTGGTGTAAATAAAAATTTCAAAAAAACTCTTGACAGTGAATCAGTGAACCACTATACTTCAATCAACGGTTCAGTGAACCACCGCGCGGCCAATAAAAAATCCCCCAAGGAGGACGAACATGAAGGTATTCAGCAAGGCGAAGTATATCGCCGACATGGGACAAGACGCATACAAAGCACACCATAAATGGGTTGACCGTTGCGATGGCATGGAAGTCGTCGGCACTGGCACCGTGAGAAAAATTTTAACTCTCGACGTTTTCGTGCATAAAGACTGGGTCGAAGATGCCCGCTACGAAATCACTATCCGCTCCGACAGCAAGACCACGACCGCCCAAATGGTCGTCAACGGGAAAACCGTTAAATTCACTAGAGCAGACTGTCATCCCGACGACAGGTTTAATTTCAAGATCGGCGCACAACTGGCGTTCCAGCGATTGTTTGCGGAGAAGAAGGAGCTGAAGCCGGGCGACAAGGTGCGAGTAAGGAAAGATTTGGTGCCGAATAGAACGTATGGCGCTGATTGTTTTACCGAAGATATGCTGCCCTATCGTGGGAAAACCGTAACCATTAGCTATGTGGTTGCGGAAGGCATCTACAAGATCGAAGAAGACGAAGAATACGGCTGGAGTTTCACGAAGGAGATGTTTGAAGCATGAAAGTATTTATCGTTATTTGTGTGGGCGTATGCGCTCTCGGAGGCGGCGTCTATATGTTTGCCGCTGGCGCAAGTATTCTTATTGCCGCCCTAAACCACTTTCGCAAATAATCACGGCAACCTCCGCGGGTTGGTGGAGCGACCAACCAGATAGTCTAAGGAAACGTCGAAGTAGTCGGCAAGCGTAATCAATGCGTCATACGTCGGCTTTCTTCTCCCCCGTTCATAGTTTTGGATTGAGTTTTCAGTCAATCCTGTTCCGTTTGCAACCTGAACTTGCGTCAAATCTTTTTCTTGCCGAAGCAAGATCAAGCGATCTGAAAATTTACGGTTCATCGCTAAGCCCGCAAAGGTAATCAAGCGAAACATTGAAGTACTTTGCAAGCGCAATCAGAACCCCAACAGTCGGCTCGTTTTTCCCGTATTCGTAGTATTGATACATCGTTTCAGATACTCCAACGGCTTGCGCAACCTGTTTTTGGGTCGCCTTCCTGAGCTTTCTGCACCGCTTCAGAGCTTCATTGAAATTCATTTACCCCACCTTCAAAAAAAACGTTGACACCAAGTATGTTTGGTGCTAAAGTAGAGATACACCAAACATGTTCGGTCTTCTCGGATTCAGTATCCGCAACCTGTATTCTAACCCGTCTACTCAAAAAAGTCAAAAAAATTGAGCAGGCGCGCCAAAACGCCTGCTCGGAAAGAAAGGATGAACCCTCCATGGATAAATTCATTATAACACAACAGATGCGAAATAGCAATGGCTATTCTTCCGTAAATATTCGCACCGACGTTAAAGTTCTGGTCGACAAAATCAGCGAAGAAACCGGAATGCCTATCGGTCGAATTATCGCTGAAATGATCCTTTTCTGCGTGGATCGTCTGGTAATTGAGAAGAAGGAGGAACCCGAAGATGCCAAGAACGAATCTCGGAAAAAATAAACTGCTGATCGAAACGGAAGCGCTTTTGAAGGAAGACTTTCCTTTATATATGCGTATCGGCGACGTGATGCGGGCAATCGGCACAAAGAAAAATACCATCGCCCGCGAACTGGTCGCCGGACTGACGACCTACCGTTTCGGCAAGACCGACAAGTGGCGTCGCGACGACGTCGCACGAAGAATCTACGAATCCGCAAGGGGGTATCTGCGATGAATAAACACCTCGTCCCTATCGTTCGTCACGGCGCAAAACGTCGTATACGTCTCGACATGACGTTCAAAGACTTCCTCGTCTTCGTCGGTCTTTGCGCATTTAGCGTTCTGGTGCTGTATCTCTACAGCGTCGCTATGGAGGCTTTTGCATGATTTACCGAATCCCTATCGATCCGCGCGAAGTACCGCCGGAACCGCCTACGATCTATTGCCCGTACTGCGACGCCGAAGACCCAAGCATGATCTACAAATGCGAAGGCGACGAAATCGGCTGTGAAGAGTGCGTTAAGATCGTATCCCCTGAACAATACGACGCCGGAAAGGAGTACGAAGCCTTTATCTGCCCGTTTTGCTTCCAAGAAGCGGACTACCTCTACGAACAGGACGGACAAATTATCGGCTGCCCCGAATGTGTTGACTACGATGAAACGTGAAACCACCGAAGAAATGATCGAAAAAATGCATCAGATGCAGCGTGACGGCTGTTCCTACGCCCAGATGAGCAAGGAACTGGGGCTTGCAAAATCAACCATCAGCGCCTATCTGAACGGGCGCATACGGAACGCGACAATTGCTCAACGGAACGCCATTCTTCGGGCGTACAATCAGCAGAAAACCATTCAGGAAATCGCCGAAGAACAGCACGTTTCGAAATCCATCGTGGAATACACGATCTCTACCTACAGAATCCGGCAGAAATACGAGCAGAAGCTCGAAGGATATCACTACGTTCTGCCGAAAGCGCCGAAGTATATCGTAACACAGCTTCATCGTGGGAACCTGATCGGACAGGATTTCTATTTCGACCACTTCCCTATTTGGGACGACCTCATTTATGTCTGCCGCGAATGCGGGATTAAGCACGCGACCGATTTTATCAACGAGAACGATTTCCGCGCCGTAGACGTATACGTTAGAGTTCTCTTCGACGTAGGTTCCAGCGCAAAATGCCTGCTGATTCAGCGCATTACCGATGAAATTCCGGGAGTTATGGACTTGCTCCGCTAAAGGGGGGGGTGACTGAGTGGATGATGAAAAAATCATTTGGTACGTAATCAATAAGTGGTTCTGGGGTTTTCGCGGCGACGAAGACATACTTCAAATCGCAAAAATCGGGTTATGGCGAGCAAAGGAACACTACGATCCGTCGCGCGGTGCGAAGTTCAGCAGTTTTGCGATTCAAACCGTTAAAAACGCTATCTTAAGCGAAATGCGGTATCGCGGAAAACCCGCGCCCATGCTCGTTCCCCCGCAACCGATTCCCCAAAACGGCACGTTCGTTAAGGATTTCATCGCGAGCTTGTCGCCGCGAGACGCTGAAATTGTTCAAATGCTGCTGGACGGATACAAACAACGCGAAATCGCAGAGAAATTCGGCATTTCCACGTCGGCAATCAGCGAAAATATCAAAAAAATCAGAAAAGAAGCAAGGAGGTACTTCTATGAACATTGAGGACTTCGCCCGCGACGTTCACGCGCTGGCGACCGAAAAAGGCTGGTGGGACAAGGAACGACCGATTGAAGACACGTTCGTCATGCTGCACTGCGAATTGTCCGAAGCGGTTGAAGAATACCGCAACGGTCACGGCATGACGGAAATCTACTACAGCGAAGACGGCAAACCGGAAGGCGTCCCCGTCGAACTGGCCGACGTTGTGATTCGCGCGCTTGACGCCGCGATGCAGTACGGCGATTACGGGAAGTTTGCACCGATTAACGTCGAAAAAACGTATGAATCGTTCGGTGCGTTTATCGAACGTTGTCACGAAGACGTGGTCTCGGTGAAATGCGGCGTGCAGCTTTATAAAACCGTTGGCCTCCAAAACACCAGTTACAGCATGCTTATCAGCCGAATCAGACGCTGGTTTGACCAGAATGGCATGGACTTGTGGCGCGTCTGCCGCATGAAGCACGAATATAACAAAACCCGACCGTACAGACATGGAGGTAAGAGACTGTGAAAGAAAAGCTGTTCGATTTGATCGTTAAAGAATTTGAAGGGGCCGAAATTTGGTCAACGGCAGACAATCCGGAAGACGCACGAAATATGCTGATGTATCTGTATGGCGTGGTTATGGCGGCAGATATGCTGACGCGAGAACTGTCTGATCTGGTGAGTTGATGAACGACTACGTTTACCAGTTCGGCCTGCCGGGCAAGCGCTACGGTATCTGGAATGCCGTGCAGAAAGAATGGCAATTTGGTCTGTGCGAAGCTACGCCCATGATTGCGGACGCGAAACTACACGCGATGATTGGGCGCGGGGCGCATAAGTACCGTTTTGAAGCACGGACACTGCCGCAAGAAGAAGTCGCCCGGATCATGAAGAACAAACACAAGAACCGTCCGAAAGGAAAGTGGGTGCATATCAAAGGAACGTCGATGTTGAAATGCTCTGAATGCGGCGAAGCGATTATTGATGAAGACGTATTTGACGGACAAATTTGGAACTACTGTCCCATTTGCGGGAAACTGATGGAGGGGAATGAATTTGACGAACGGCGATAGAATCCGGGAGCTGGCGAGTACGAACGAAGGGCTGGCGGAACTTGTCAGTAAGTATGTTGGGTGCAACCACTGCCCCGTTAGCTCCGACTGCGAAAACCGTCAAGGCGTGTGCGAATTTACATTCAAAAAATGGCTGAAAAAAGAAATTTTGAAGCCGTGCCCATTTTGCGGCGGCGACGGCCATATAACTGGTTGCGAAACAAGCGTTCTTAGGCATGAAGACTATGTTTCGTGGATTGTTGAATGCGAAAAGTGTGGGGCAGGAACAGTGGAATACGACAGCGAAGAAAAGGCTGTTGCGGCGTGGAACAGGAGGTTTGAAAATGCTGATTGAAAAGGCGGATATGCTGGACGCACTGCTCGGCAACTTTGCCGGGATGGACTTGCTGAGCGACGCGGTGGGAGAAGGAAGCATCACGCTAGGCTATGTCACTGGCTGGCTCGACGCGATCGGTACGCTGATCGACGCCGAGAAGAAAAAGCAGGACGAGCGGAAAGCGCTACTGGAACAGCTCAAGCAGAGCTGCGCGCGGACGAACGCGGATGGATTTTGCGACACCGCCGAGGAAATCGAAGAAGATCTCGAGAAAATTGCCGCGCTGGACGCCGAGTACGAGGAGCGCTGGAAGTGCGTTGGGACAGGGGTGTGCGTAAAAGATACGGAGGTTGACAATGAGTGACTATATCGAGCGGAAAGACATACGGCAGTGGTGCGAAGACAACGTGCTGGGCGCGGTTTTCTTAGACGGGATGACGACGATCAAAGAATTGATTAAATACACCGATGATCTTCCTGCCGCCGACGTTACACCCGTAAAACACGGGACGTGGGAGAAAACAAACACGGACGGCTTTCTTCGGTGCAGCGTGTGCCATGACTGCTACATCGAAGAAATCTGGCTTGACGGAGAAAAAGAGCGTTGGAATTTCTGCCCGCATTGCGGCGCAAAAATGGATGGAGGTGATGACGATGCGGAAAGTGCCGATAACGTTTGAGTTTCCCGACGGCACTGAACCCAAAGCGGTATGGTTAAACTACGTCGTGCAGGGAATGAATGGCAAACTTTTTATTGGCATTCGGAGCGTGGAAACCAAAGAAATTCTCGCGTTGCGCGAAGGGGCGCTGATCGTAAAAGTCGACGAGGAGGAGAAAAGCGATGCGACTGATTGACGCGGACGCGCTGGAAAAAGATTTGAACCGCGAGTACAACTTTGTGTATCAAAAATTTCATGCGGCGAAACGTGAAGATGAAAAAACGGAGTATGGCGCGGCAGGCTTGACGTGGTTACAAGCAATTTTTAGAGCGAGAAAAGCGCCTACGGTCGACGCGATTGAGGTCGTGCGGTGCAAAGATTGCGCAAAACGCAATACAGCTAAATGCTCGATGAGATGTGGGGGCAGTTTTAAAGTGCAGATTAGATGGGAAGCGGACAACGACTTTTGTAGCTGGGGAGAAAGGAAAACCGATGACCGACGCTGATCTTATCAAAGCGCTACAGCAGTGCAGCGCACCGTGGGCAGACGAAAGAGATTGCCCGTGCATTGGCTGTCCCATACCGAAAGAAAAAGTGGGTACAGCGGAAGGCATGTGTGACGAATACTTAATGCGGCTTGCCGCTGAACGATTGGAGGAATTGACGAAATGAATATCCCCGTTTACCACAAGATCGACAACGTTTTTGAGCGCGACGTCGAAGGCTCGAAGAAACTGATTGAAGGAAAATTCCGCAACAAGGCGGTCGAATTTCTCAAAGATTTACCGTGGGAGTTCACGGAAAAGATCGACGGTACGAACATTCGTATCTTCTGGGACGGATACCGCGTTTCAATCAACGGACGCACTGATAAAGCACAGCTTCCTCCGCACTTGCTTCATCGGCTCGAAGAACTGTTCAAAACGCCGGAAACGGAAGATATTTTCGAACAGAATTTCGGTACAACGCTCGTTGAATTGTTCGGTGAAGGATACGGCCCCAAAATCCAGAGCGGCGGCGCGTATCGGAACGACGTGGATTTCATTCTCTTTGACGTTATGATGGGCGGGAATTACCAGTCGCGTAACACGGTCGAAGATGTCGCGCGCATGTTCGGAATTGATTGTGTGCCGATTGTCCTTCGCGGGACGATTGCAGACGCTGTAGCGTTTATTAAAAACCACCCCAACAGCACGTTTGGTACGGCAAAGATGGAAGGCGTTGTCGGACGCCCGGAAATCGAAATGCAGGATCGATGCGGGAACCGCGTGATCGTGAAGATTAAGGGGAGGGATTTCGAATGATGCAACGCGAAGAAATTCTTGAAATCGCCAAACACTGCGTATGCGGCGATCGTGAAGAAGACTATGGTAGCCCGGAAAACAATTTTAAACGAATCGCCGATATGTGGACGACCTATATGCGCGGGAATTGCGTATCGGACGGCGCGGACATCTGCATTGCGCCGAAGGACGTGGCCGCGATGATGGCGCTTTTAAAGATCGCACGGATTGCGAGCGGGAATGCGAAGGCGGACAACTGGATTGATCTTGCGGGATATGCCGCGTGTGGAGGGGAACTTGAAGACTGAAATCTATTGGGATAAAAAATGCGAAATGTGCGGCAGAGATTTTCGAGCGCGCGGAAATCGGGCAAAATACTGCCCGGCGTGCAGACCATTGGCCGCGAAAGAGCGAGACAAGATGAGGACGCTCAACAGACAGGAGTACGCTTTCGTGGAAAAAACAGAGGTGAAACGGAACATAAAAGTTGTGGAAGCCGCTCGAAAATGCAAGGAACTCGGAATTTCGTACGGCGAAGCCGTGGCAAGAGGGTTGGTTTGAATGATTAAACTGGAGAACACCGAAGTATACGGCTGGGAAGCGGCGATTCGCGGTATGCGGAACCCGATGAATAGTTGGGACAAGTCGGATACCTTATTTGATGGGGATATGTTCTGCATGGGCGACAATGATTTGAACTTAATGAAGCGCCTTGCCAAAGCCGGAAGCGACCACCGAAAATTCCTCCGCATGATTACCGTGACGGTCGACGTTACTGCGCCGCTGTATTGGTGGAAGGAATTCGACACTTACAAGGTCGGCACAGTTACAAACTCATGCTCAACGATGCACAAGATTCACGCGAAAGAGTTCACGCTTGACGATTTTTCACACGAACATTTGTACTCGTCGACCATGTTTACACTGAAAAACATGGTTTACAAATTGAATTTTTGGCGTGAGAAGTATCTCGATACCAAAAACAAGGATGACTGGTGGCAGCTAATCCAACTCCTTCCATCTTCCTACAATCAACGCCGCACCTGCTGCCTGAACTACGAAGTGCTTGCAAACATCTACTTCGCGCGGCGAAACCACAAACTGGATGAATGGCACGCTTTCTGCGACTGGATTCTTTCCCTTCCCTACTTCAAAGAAATCATGGAGGTTTAAAAACATGACCGTAAGAGAAATCGTGCGCAAAATCGCCCTGCTGGACAAGCTGTCTAAGAAGTGTTTTAACTGCGAAGACCTGCTCGAATCGGAAGCGGACGCTATCGCACAGCTTTTGGACGAGTACCGCAATACGATCCTTGACGCAACGGTGAGCGAATGAAACTCACCCAAGAAAACTACTACTCCCCCGCCGCGAATCGGGAGTATATGAGCGTATCGCAATTCAAATCGTTTCTGAACTGCGAAGCGGCGACTATGGCAGAACTGAGCGGCGAATACAAACGCCCTCCATCCATTGCCCTGCTCGTCGGATCGTATGTCGACGCATGGTTCGAAGGGACGCTCGATGAATTTAAAGCCGAACACCCGGAGATTTTCAAGCGTGACGGAACGCTGAAAGCCGACTACGTCAAGGCCGAAGAACTGATTGCACGCGCACAGCAATCCCCGCTGTTCATGGATTTCATGAGCGGCGAGAAACAGAAAATCATTGCGGGCGAAATTGACGGCGTCAAATGGAAGGGCAAAATGGATTCCTACCATCCGGGACGAATGATCGTCGATCTAAAAACGTCACGCTCCCTGCATCCCGTCATGGGCCGGAACCTGATCGATCAATTCAGATACGATATTCAGGGCGCGATTTACCAACGGCTGGAGGGACACAATCTTCCGTTCTATCTGGCGATCCTGACCAAGGAAGACCCGGTTGATATCGAAATCTGCGAGATTGAACAGCCGGAACTGAACGAAGCATTCGATTTTGTTGCACGGGAACTGCCCCATATCATGGACGTCAAAACGGGGCGTGTCCCGCCCACACGCTGCGGCGTTTGCCCGTATTGCCGCATGACCAAACAGCTTGACCACCCGATTCCTGCAAGCGAACTGGGGTTGTCATACGTCGAATTACAGGCCCTTAAAGGAGGATTTTAACCGTGAACGCACTCATTTACGCCCCAAGCGGCGGTGGCAAGACCGTACAGGTGACACGGACGCCGGGCAAACGAAATCTTTTGCTCTGCTCGGACAACTCGTCCGTCGTGCTGAATCAGCCGCAGTTTAAACGGGACAATCTCGACATTCAGACCGTTTCCCACTGGCTGCCGAACGACCGTTATAATAAACCCCAACAACACTTCCATTCGCAATTTGAAACCGCCGTAGAATCCAAGAAATACGCGAACATCTTTGTGGATAACCTGAGCGATCTGTTTGATCTGGCAATCCTCGAAATGGACGAATCCGGGCGCTATAAGGATATGCGGCAGGCGTATCAGTCGGTTTACCAAGCGATCAAACGTCTTGCACGCAAGGCCGGACAGCTTAACTGCAACGTGATTTTCACGGCGTGGGCGAATCAGCAGGAAATCATCCTGCCGACCGGGGAACGCGGCGTGCGGATTGAACCGAAGCTTCCGGCAAAAATCCTCGACAACGTTCTGGGACTTTGCAACATCGTCGGCTACGTCACGCCGAACAAGGAACGTACCGAATGGTACTATATCACCGAAGGCACGCAGAATCTTTATGCGAAAAATCAAATTACCGGGGCCGCGCGGGTGAAGCCCGAAGAAATCTGGGGGTAAAACATGTTTGTAAATCCTTTCTGGTTCGGCGTTATCATCACGATTCTTGCTGAATTTGTCCTTTTCTTCATCTTTTCTATCATTGGAGGTCTCAAGAAATGATCAACTGGAACTTTAACCCCGACGAAGCGAAAACCGAATTTGAAACGATCCCCGAAGGCAAGTACCGCGTCCGTATCGATAAGGCGGAACCCGCCGTTTCCAAATCGGGTTACGATATGATCAAACTGGAACTGGCGGTTAGCGGGTTCCGTAGCAAGCTGTTCTACTACCTCGTATTCATGCCGGAAAATTCCTCTATTACGAACTCCAATCTTGCGCGGCTCTGGGATTCTTTCGGCATCGCTCACAACAACCTCGACGAACAGTCGTGGGTGGGCAAATCCGGCGCTTGCATGGTGAAAAATCGCGAGTACAACGGTGAACAGCGTCCGAATATCTCCTATTTTATCGACAAGTCCAAGCAGGACAGTCTTCCTCCGTGGCAGGATACGGATATGACCCCGACCGCGTTCGACCCTAACGATCTGCCTTTCTAATGCCCATTCAACTGCGCGACTACCAGCGTGACACGCTGGCCGCACTGCATGACGCGTTTGCGCGGGGCTTTAAACGGCCCTGCGTAACCGCTGCGTGCGGCGCTGGAAAAACCGTTATGTTCGCCTATCTGGCAGACGCTATGCAGCGCAACGGAAAAACCATCTGGTTTCTGGTGCATCGCAAGGAACTGCTCGATCAATCCGTTGAAACGTTCGACCGCTTTCAAATCGAGCGGCGGACAATCCATATCGGCATGGTCAAAACCGTAGCAAACCACCTCGATTCCCTCCCGAAACCCGACGTCATCATTTTCGATGAGTGCCATTTCTCTGCCGCGAAAACGTGGCAGACAATTATTTCAGCGTTTCCCGACGCCTATCTTGTCGGTCTGACCGCGACGCCTGTACGGCTCGACGGAAAGCCGCTCGGTGAAATCTACGACTGCATGGTCAACGGCCCGCAAGCCCGCGAACTAATTGAGCGCGGAATGCTTGCGCCCTACCGCTATTTTGCACCGACTGTCGCGGATTTATCCACACTGAAACGGCGCGGTTCCGATTACAACATGGAGCAGGCGACCGACATTCTATCCACCGGGGCCGTGTTCGGCGACGTTATCCACACATACCGCCAATGCGCGGACGGCAAGAAAACAATCTGCTATTGCTCGTCGGTACGGCATTCGAAATCTATGGCTGACGCCTTCAATCAAGCCGGGATCACGGCGGTTCACTTCGACGGCGATACACCAAAATCCGAACGCGATCAAATCATTCGTGATTTTCGTTCGGGGAAAATAACGGTGCTGTGCAACGTCGATCTAATCAGCGTCGGTTTCGACTGTCCCGACTGTGAGTGTTGTATTCTTCTGCGTCCGACTGTTTCCACGGCGCTGTTTATCCAGCAGGCCTGCCGTGCGTTACGTCCTGCACCGGGCAAAACCGCTGTGATCCTCGATCACGTCGGGAACTACATTCGCCACGGTATGCCGGACGAACCGCGAGAATGGACGCTGGAAACCGGGCTGAAGAAACGCGCGGAATACGACAGCGACGGGCGCTTAACCGTGCGAACGTGCGGCGTGTGTTTTTCTGCCTATGACGGCACACTGAAACGCTGTCCGTACTGCGGCACTGCGGCAGTCTACACGCCGCGTGAACGCAAAAATTTCAAGGAAATCCGGCTTCAGGAAATCCGAGAAACCGCAAAAACGAAACCGCTCGATCAATGCCACACCATGCTGGAACTATCAGCATATGCCAAACATCATGGTTATGCGCCCGGCTGGGCGTACTACCAAGCCAAACGAAGGGGGATTCTACGATAGAACGCGATATCCAAAACGAAATCCGGCTGGCCGTTTCCCCACACGCCATTATGCTGCGTGTCAACTCCGGCACGTTCTGGCAGGGTCAGCGTGTGTGGGACCCGAAACGGAACCAATACATTCTCACCAACATCCGCCCTGCCGCTGGCGCACCCAAAGGCACTTCCGACCTGATCGGCATTCGCCGTTCGGACGGACGATTTGTCGCCATTGAGTGCAAAACGCCGCGCGGACGCTTGCGGGAAGATCAAAAGCTGTTTATCGACGCAATCTTGAAATCGAACGGCATTGCCGGGGTGGCCCGGTGTACTGACGACGCATTAAAAATTCTGGAGGTGAATCCGTGAAAATCCCTGAATCTGTCAGAATCGCCGGGAGCGAATACGAAGTTATCCACGAAGACACGCTTCTTAAAAACGACCGTTTGTGCTATGGTACAATCGACTTTAACGGAAATACAATCCACCTGTCAAAAACCGATGCGTGCGGTGATGCAACGCGAAAAATCACGCTTTTGCATGAAATCCTCCACGGCATTTGCCTGCATTACGGAATCGAGCTTGCAGACAAAGAAGAGGACGTCGTGGAACGCATGGCTTTCGGGCTGTATCAAGTGCTTTCCGACAACGAGGAGCGATTCTTCAAGTGATTCCAACCATCAAATCACGCATTTCGTGCGTGGAATATGCGCAACGCGCGGGTCTCCCCATTCGCAAATCGGGCGACCGCTGCATTTCGCCACTACGTTCGGGCGCGGATAATAAATCCGCGTTCGTCGTTTACGACAGTTTTTTCTATGATTTCGTCGCTCATATGGGCGGCGACGTCATCGATCTGTGTGCTATGCTCAAACACGACGGCGACAAACGTCGTGCGATCTACGATCTGGCCAAACAAACAGGCGTGACTACACCCGCCATGCGGGACTGGGTAACCGCCACTCAAAATCTTAACGGCCAAATCCAGCGCTGGCACAATAACTTAACACCTGCCGTGCGCGACTATCTCCATGCGCGGCGAATCTCCGACGATACGATTACCGCCCTTAAAATCGGTTTTACGGGCGGCGGTGAGCAGGACGGCTACGCTTCCGGGCGTGTCAGTATCCCCTACTGGAAGAACGGCTATATCTACGGCTACGTCGCTCGTGCGCTGAATCCCGACCAGACGCCAAAATACCTCAAACGCCGCAACGACGATCTGTCCGACAGCGGCGCTCCGTGGGGCCTCCAGACGCTCGGCGATACCACCAAACCACTCGTCATCGCCGAGGGAGCCTTCGACGCGCTGTCTTTCGCGCAGGAAAAATTTCCCGTCTTAGCGACTATGGGCGGCTATTTCTCGACGGAACAGCTTAAAACTGTCCTTTCAGCCGCAAAACCGTATCCGTCCGTCATCCTCACCTTCGACAACGACAACGCGGGTTCGGGCTTCACTGTTCGTATGGCGCGGGAACTGTTTTCTCACAACATTCGATTTACCGTCGCGACGATCCCACGTCCGTCCAAGGACGTCTCCGACTACTACACGGCAGGCGGCTACTTATCCACGCTCATTTCGTCCGCACAGGACGGACTGGAGTTTCTCGCCGATGCAATCACCGACCCAGACGAATTCAAGAAATTCGCATACCGTGCAGCACGTTACACAGATTCGCCCGAACTGGCACGGATGTTCCACGTTGTATCCCAACGGGATAACTTCAATCCCGTATGGCTGTCTGAGGTGCGCAAAAACTGCTCCAGACCGCCATCCGAGGACTTCATAGCCCGACAGGTTACCGCCCATCGGAAACTGCTCTATCGCGAGAATGTCGGCTTCTATGAGTATACCGCCGGATGCTGGCGGTTCCGAGACGACACGCAGATTAAATCGTATATCGGAGACGAACTCGGAACATACCGCACAGGGTCGAAGCTCAATTCGATTCTCGGCATCGTGAAAACCGACTGTCTCACCGATGCAGAATTCGACAAAGCCCCTGTTTTCAACTTCATCAACGGCACGCTCGAACTCTCATCTCATCCGCCCGTATTCCGGGAACATCGCCCGGAGGACTACTGCTCCATTCAGGCTTCCTACCCATACGATCCAAACGCACGTTCGCCCGAATGGGAGAAATTCATTCTCGACGTGTGTGCCGACGACGAAATGCGCGCTACCCTCTTGCAGGAAATCGCGGGATACGTTCTGTTTCCCGACTGCTCCCTTGAGAAAATCTTCGTCCTGCAAGGCTCGGGCGGCAACGGTAAATCTGTATATTTATCCATTTTATCGGACGTTTACGGGCGTGAAAACGTATCATCCGTAACCGCGTCCGGCATATGCGATAACTTCCAGCGGATATACCTTTCCACGTCGCTCATGAACGTCGCGTCGGAAATCAAGTCAAATCTGTCCGGCAGCGAAGAATATTTGAAGCAAATCGCGTCCGGCGATCTTATCAGTGCGTGCTATAAATCGAAGAATTTCGTGCAATTCACGTCGCGTAGCAAGCTGATTTTCGCCACGAACGGGCAATTAAAGTCCAGCGACACGTCGGACGGCCTGCTGCGGCGTCTGTGCATCGTCAATTTCTCGCAGTCGTTTGTCGACTATCCCACCAAGCCGAACGAGCGCAAGCGGGATACCGAACTGCTGCCCAAGCTGAGGGACAACCTTCCCGCGATCTTTAACTGGTGCTACGAAGGCTTCCATATATTGCAAGTCGTGCGCGAATTCGTCGAAATGGAGGACGAAATCGATGCGAAAACCGAATTTATCCGGGCATCGAACCCGCTGATTATGTTCCTTGAGGACATGAACTATCACGGGCAGCACAGCCGTGATGCGATCTATAACGACTATAAGGCGTGGTGTATCCAAGCCGGACACAATCAGGCCAGCAGGCGATCTGTGATCTCGGGGATTAGGCAGCTAGCCCGTGACACAATCGTTGAGACCAAGGTTCGGCAGGGCAATCAGTTCATCCGAATGTTCCAATTTCCTGTGGCAGAAAGCGTGGCAGATAACGCGCCGCCTGTGGCAGAAAGCACTCAAATGACCTTAGTTAACAGTGATACCACATGGGAGGAGCTACATTGAGGCACATAATTTACCTTCCGAGAAGCCATCTGCCACACAAGTGCCACGCCCCAAAACCCTTATATCTTCCATGTTTTTTATACTGTGGCACTTGTGGCAGATAAAATACATATTAGATAAAAAATAAAAAGGGAATATACGTATATAAGAAATATGCTGGTAACCTGCCACAGAAGTGCCACAAGTGCCACGCGTATTTTCGACTATTTTCGACATTCTTTCAAGGAGGTAATCGACTATGCCAAGAGGTGTGCCGGAGAAGCGTCCGGGTGCAAATCGGGAATCGATCAATCGGGCTATGGCGTCGATCAATTTTCCTAAGGTCGACCAAAATGACCCGCAAGCTGTCGCTCAGCGACTAAGGGACTATTTCGACTGGGCGGCTAAAAACGACTTTCGCCCGAATCTGGTAGGTATGGCTAACTGGTTGGGCGTTTCCCGGGAAGCCCTCTACCAGTGGCGGCAGGGAAATTACATTGGGAATCCTGAATCGATCCAGATCATCACGAATGCCGTGAACCGTTTGGAAGAAATCTGGGCAGACCAGATGTTGGACGGCGATCTGCCGCCTGCGGCGGGGATTTTCATTGGGATCAACCACTATGGATACAAGCAACAGGTCGAGACCGTCGTGCGGCAGGAATCGCCGCTGGGGCCTGTAGAGGACAAGAAACAACTTGCCGCTCGGGTAGGTCTGGAGATACCGGACGAGACATAATGCGCTGTAACCCGTCTATTTTCGTTTCCAAGCGACTTTTGTGGGTTTTAGGTATAAAGTGTAGCCTAACCATTAAAACACGCTTAAATCGCAAAATAGGCGGGTTCTCGTGTGT
>ERZ1034701.68-NODE-68-length-42106-cov-8.123945_pt1 | contig 42106 bp, 36 predicted proteins | sample MGYA00520651_ERZ1034701 | MGnify/ENA primary metagenome ERZ1034701 (study PRJEB33766, sample SAMN09781713) | gut metagenome | biome: gut microbiome | host: Homo sapiens | place: Madagascar | study: EMG produced TPA metagenomics assembly of the PRJNA485056 data set...
ATTATACCATGAGTCAATTCTATAATCTATCATTTTAGAATTATTTAATTTCTTACGATTTATCATAATAATGGATCTAACAGCCCTTTCTCTATGATATTCTTTAATCGCATTTTTATCATCTACGTTATACTCATAAAAATATCTATTTATGGATATTCCTATAATATTAATTCTAAAACCATGTAATATCACTTTGGTTATGCAAAAAATCCATAATAATACAAAAAACTGCTGAAGCGTTATAACTATCATTACTATCTACTTCCCATCTCTGCTACCTGTGCATTCAGATTATAATACATACTAAGTATAATATAATTGTGTAAAACTTAAATTAATTTTCCTACAAGAATATGTAAATTATAGATATCTTCTGTGTATCTGTCACGATTAATTTCTGAGTCTGCGCAATTCCCTCGGCGTCATGCCAAACTGCGCCTTAAACATCCTGCTAAAAACCTTGTAATTTGTGAATCCATTGCGCTCCAGAATATCTGTTATCGAATCATCTGTTACAAGAAGCTCATCATGAATATGGTCAATCCGTACCAGATTGATGTACTCCAGAAAAGTCACACCCATACATCTTTTGAACATACGGCAGAAATACTCCTGATTGAGCGAGGCTATATCAGCCGCTGTTTTTAATGAAATCGGTTCCTGATAGGACTGTGCGACGTACTGCAGTACACCTTTAAGACGGGCTATCTGTTTTGACTCTTTTTCCATATTAGCATCAATGTGTGAATAGCTCGTATACAAAATATAGAGAAATTCATTCATCTTAGCCATCAGACGAAGCTCATAGCCTTTATCCTTTTTGCAGTAAATTCGTGTTATTGCTTTTAGAAGAGCTTTCATCCGATCATATTTTTTTGTATTCTTTTCTCCATCATAGCATTCCAGAAATCTGACGTGCCCATAATCCTCTATATAATTATCCAAATACATATATGGTACCTGTATAAGAAAGGCTTTAACCATCCCCTTACTCTTTGTGCTGTGGATTTTACTTGAATTTATGATATAGAACTCATCTTTATGAAGAATATATCCATCATTAGCATATATATCAGTGTTTTCATTACTTGATATCTGTAATTCTCCCTCAAGTACATAGATTATCTCCAGATGATCATGCCAGTGGCTCGGTGACATCTGGCGGTATGTCTCATATAGGAGACAGTATACCGGTAGATGTGGTATTGATTTTACATATTCGTGCGTGTATCGCTGCATGTGAACCTCCATATGCGTAAGCTTTTATACTAAAATTTACAAGTTTGCCCCTTTAATCATATAATATAACGACAAACCCAAAAGTCAATATCGACATAAAATAAAGTCATTATCATGATTGAAAATCATTCTATTTTGGCTTACAATTCTTTTATAATACATAAAAAATTATGGTAATTTTATAAATAAAATGCCATACAGACACAAAATTAACTCTATAAACACAATATAAGGAAGGTATCTGCTATGAACAAATGGTCAAGAATCAAATTCACACCGAATCTCCCGCTTGGGGCAAATGGGGAGAGAGTCACCGGAAGCAAGGCACACATTGAGCTTTCAAAGAACGCAGCCAAGGAGGGCATGGTTCTCTTAAAAAATGACAATAACGTACTGCCTCTTGCAGCCGGAACAAGGGTAGCCCTTTTCGAAAAGGGCACCTTCGACTATGTAAAGGGAGGCGGCGGAAGCGGTGATGTAACCGTTGCATATATCCGCAATCTCTACGAAGGACTTAAGCTTCAAAAAGATAAAATAAGCATATTTGAGGAGCTGTGCGACTACTACCGCAACGACATAAAAAAGCAGTATGCAGCCGGTGCGGTACCCGGCATGACTATAGAGCCTGATGTGCCGGTTGAGCTTTTAAACAAGGCAAAGGCATACACTGACACTGCTATCATCTCAATCTGCCGCTACTCCGGAGAGGGCTGGGACAGAAAGAGTGTTATTGACCCAAACAACAAGGCTCTCTGGGACTACGAACGCGAGATGACGGAGAAGTCGGCAGAGCTTTTTAAGGATGGTGATTTCTGTCTTTCCGAAAAAGAAAAGGAGATGGTTGACACTGTAAAAGCCGGTTTCAAAAATGTGATCGTGATTTTAAATGTCGGTGGAATGGTTGATACATCATGGTTTGCTTATGATGATCAGATTCAGTCAGCACTGCTTGCCTTACAGGGTGGCATGGAAGGCGGACTCGCTGCCGCTGAGCTTTTAGTAGGAGATGGCAATCCTTCCGGAAAAACTGTCGATACATTTGCCAAATCGCTCGACGACTATCCGTCTACTTACAATTTTCACGAGTCAAGAGACTATGTGGACTATACCGATGATATATATGTCGGATACCGCTATTTCGAGACAATTCCGGGAGCTGCCGAGAAGGTTGTATACCCATTTGGCTATGGACTCTCATACACCACATTTGATGTGGAGACTGTTTCTGCCGGCGTTGTGAATTCCAACTGTACATCATGTACTACTACAGCTGGATTAACCGATGCAGATATTGACATTGAAGCTGGTAAGCTCTACGCAAAAGTCCGTGTGACAAATACAGGTAAATTCTCCGGAAAAGAGGTTGTTCAGGTATACATTGCTAAACCACAAGGAAAGCTTGGCAAGCCTGCAAAGGAACTCGTAGCCTTTGAAAAGACAAGAGAACTGCAGCCGGGTGAATCGCAGCTTATAACCCTTACATGGGAAATAAACGATATGGCATCATATGATGACCTTGGAAAGGTTAAAAAATCTGCATATGTGCTTGAAGCCGGTTCATATGATATATACGTTGGAACGAGCGTCCGTGACGTAACAAAAGCAGATTACTCATATATATTAAATCGTGATGTAATCACTGAGCAACTTTCAGCAAAGCTGGTTCCTACAAGTCTGCCAAAGAGAATGCTCGCTGACGGAAGCTATGAAGCTCTGCCTCAAAGTGAGCCTGTGGACACCGACTACTCAGCTATTGGCAACATTGCCCCTTCCCTGACCGAGGGTGTTGGTCCCGGTCAGAGAGCCATTCCATACTACCGCTTTGCCGATGGCATGGCTAAAAACAGCAGTCACGACATCATGGATGTTGTGGAAGGACGTATCACGCTTGATGAATTTGTATCAGAGCTTTCCATCGATGATCTCATTCATCTGCTCGGCGGACAGCCAAATACAGGTGTTGCAAATACCTTCGGTATCGGAAATATGCCTGAATACGGTATTCCTTCTGTCATGACAGCAGACGGTCCTGCCGGAGTGCGTATAGCGCCTGAGGTCGGTATATATACCACTGCATTTCCATGCTCCACACTGCTCGCATGCACATGGAACCCGGATGTTTTAGAGGCTGTAGGACGCGCCGGCGGTGAAGAATTAAAGGAAAACAACCTTGCACTGTGGCTCACACCTGCCATCTGTATTCACAGAAGCCCTCTCTGCGGACGTAACTTTGAGTACTACTCAGAGGATCCATTTGTCACAGGAAAGCTCGCAGGTGCCATGGTACGCGGAATCCAGTCCAACAATGTCGGTGCCACACTCAAGCACTTTGCCTTGAACAACAAGGAAACCAACCGCAAAAACAGCGATTCACGCGTTTCAGAAAGAGCTGCCAGAGAAATTTATCTGAAGGCATTTGAGATGATTGTAAAGAATGATAATCCATGGGCTATTATGTCCTCTTACAATATGATAAACGGCTACAGAGCCTCTGAAAGCGAGGACCTTTTGACAGGAATACTGCGTGATGAGTGGGGCTATGAAGGAATGGTCACAACCGACTGGTGGACCTGTGGCGAGCATTACAAGGAGACAAAAGCCGGAAATGATCTTAAGATGGGAAATGGATATCCTGATCGTGTAAAGAAGGCTTATGATAAGGGTGCCATCTCTCGTAGTGAGATGGAGACCTCTGTAAAGCGTATATTAGGATTAATATTAAAGCTTGATTAAATTTTACTCTGCTTTTTGTAAAACTACCCGGTTCATAATACCCGATACTTATTATACAAAAACAAATACAAAAACGGACATGCAAAACTGCCATGTCCGTTTTTGTATTTGTTTTTGTATTTGTATATCTCAATCATTAATTCTGTATTTTAGCATATTCCTCAATTTTACATACATGCTCTTTTGTTTTTTCATCATAGTTGATTGCCACAAGCAGGATGTTTCCCGTATATTGCAATAATGAATTCGGATACTGTCTCTCACGAATCTGCTGCATGGCTGTATCCGCATTCTTATTCCATTTCAGCTCAACAACAAGCGCCGGATAATCATTTATATACTCAGGCTTCGGAATATAAACAAAATCAGCAAAGCCACGCCCTGTCGGTAATTCCCTGACCGGCTTAAAATAATAGTTCATTGTTCCAAGATAGGCAATGGCCAACACACTGCTAAGGGAGTTCTCGTCATTATATTGAATCACCGAGGTATACTCCATATGAATCTGCTCTATTTTTGCTGCCACAGTATTTACATCTTTGTTTATTGTTGCATTAAACAAATCTATTGACTGTCTCTCAAACTGTATGATTTCATCCCATTTGTTTTCCTCAACCGCATCCATAAGCTCATTGCGAAGCTCTTCATTCGGAATATATGCCATCTGATTTTTCTGATTAAAAGCCAGATAGCCAAGATGTATAAGCAATGTCAGCACATCATCTTTATTTTTAAATGATACCATATCATTCTGAAACGTGGTTGTTCTGACTTTTATCTCATTTCCTGAAATCATTGAAATAATAGCGGCTCTTAATCCATCAAAATCCATGTCAATAAGCGGAATCAGAGATTCATAGGTGCCGGTCTGTGACCAATAGCTTTGGAAGCTGCCTCTCATCATCACGCTTACTACCGCCTTTGGATTATACACATGCTTACCTGAAAGCATATAGCCATCATACCAGTTTTTTACCGCTTCATAATCCCTGTCATACTTTTTGCATAACTGCTTAACCTCATCATCTGTAAATCCAATATATGATGCAAGCGATCCTGCATCAAGCATTGTGAACTCCTCAAAATTGTTAAGTGCTGACTGGGTTTTAAGCTTTTTGATTGGAAGTATGCCGGTAAGATAAGCTAACGCAATATACTTTGTCGGCTCTGTACCTTTAAACATTCCTCTGAGGAAATTAATATATTCCTCCTGCAGTTCCTTATTATTAGCCTCATCTCTAATCAACACATCCCACTCATCTATTATGATAACAAAGGTATTTCCTGTAGCTGCGTTGATATAAGACATGGCTCCATAGGCTGTTCTAACAGTGTCCGGTATCACATCACCATATGCCATTATAAGCTCATCAAGAATACCTTTATTGATGTATTTCACGGTATTTTGCACTTCCCCCGCATCCATCATGCACCACTGGACATCAATATGAATCACATCATATTTATTAAGATTTGTCTCAAAGGAATCAAGCCTGCCTACCTTTAGAGTGGAAAACATATCAAAGGAATCACATCCTCTGCTATAATAAGCAGCAAGCATATTCGCCGTGATGGACTTCCCAAAACGCCTCGGTCTGCTATTGCATATGCATGCCATATCGGAACCCATAACCTTATTGGTGTATGCCAAAAGCATAGTTTTATCCACATATATTTCCGATTTCAATGTCTTTTGAAAAGCTTTATTTCCCGGATTTAAAAATCTTCCCATGAATCTTTCCTGCCTTAATGAAATAATTTGACAACGTATACTACATGCTAAGTATAACAGTTTTTAATCAACTTCACCATATCATTTTTGAGTTATAATCTATTTAAGTCATTACTTCCCATAAATATTGTACTCAGGCTCATCCACACCATCTGTTCCCTCATAGTATGACAGCTCGACCTCATTGAGTCCTTTTTTCTTGTCAAGTATCACATTGTACTGGGATGAATATATCGCATCTCCATCTTTATTAAATCTGTATTCAATATTCACTCCCTCCTTGCCTTTTAAAGCCTTTCTTGGAATCTTTGCAAGGAAGATACGCTCACTGTCGGAAATCTTCTTCACCTCGACTGCATCCACCCATTTGAAAAATACCGGTGCCGCCACTCTTGTATCATCCATGCTATAACTGTTGTAATCATAGTAGGCTGTGTCATCATCTTCTGTATCCTTTAACACATGATAGCCCATCTGTATGCTGTCCACGCCATCAAGACCGGTATCATTGTTGTTATAGCTGCCCGAATCGTAAGGCGCATATACATATAAAAGGATAAGCTGTGAGCTCTTTACCTCATCTATGCTATCTCTGAATAAATTTGCAGCCTTTATATGAGATACATTGAGCTGTCTTAAGCTGTCATTCGTCTCACCTGCCAGCTGTCTTGCATACATGGTGACCATACCCTTATTTTCCATAAAGTCTGCATCTGCCGCAAGCGCCGGGGATGCATCTGTGGAAAGTGACATCAGATATTTGTAGTCTGTATCCTCCATACATACTGTATTGTACCTTGCAACCAGATAATCAGGCCTTGCAAATGCAAGCACAAGATAACATACCCCGGTTACTATTATTCCGTACCGAAATAGCGAAAAAGCAGGCTTACATATAGATAAAATCACTCCGAGCATAAACAGTGCTATCACTCCAAGTGCCCAGAACACACAAAGTCTGGTGGCTGTCAGCCCGTACTCTGACACATACAGTCCCATACGGTATGCACTTGATGCAATCATGACATATGTGCATAAAGTTATTAAAATTAAAAATGCATTTAATATTTTATTTTTCCTGAACAATCCACTTCCGAGCAATACGATAATCACATTAAGTATACACACGAAAAGCAGCTGGAAAAAGCCTTCTCTCGCGTACCTGGCGTAGGTATAGCCGCTTGGAAGCTGCATAAGTCCCCCGAACAGATACACAATCTGTATAAAACAGAAAAATACATATACCACTGATATAGTTGCAGCTACAGTGATACCAATTGCAGCCGGAAATGCCGGAGTCTCAACCGGTGCATCCGATATACGCTTCTTGCTCAGATACTTTATACCACAGTACGATGAGAAAAGCGCAAATACAAAAAGAAATACAACCTTGCTCACTGTAAAGAAATTGATATCAGCAAATATTTTCTTTATTACTGAGGCAAAAACCGCATCCGCAGAACACAGCAGCACCACTATCAGCACAACCAGAGGAAATGCAATTGCTATTCCGATAAACACATAAAGCATTCTGTGTTTTTTCACATGCCGCTCTCCGACAGTTGTATTTGCACTGTCACCAACCACACTTTCACTGCCCATATTGTCACTATCCATGCGCTCGTTTCTCATATAGTCGGCAATATCCATAAACGGCTCAGCTATACACCCAATCGCTCCAAACACTGCCTGAAATGCCGCAGCGATATACTTTATGAGCCCCCACTGTCTGTCATTGCAGAAATTGTGAAGCAGCATAAAAACAAGAAACACAAGAATCCAGCAAAAATTAAATCCCTGTATAATTTTATTGCCGGTCAAGCCTGATGATAGGCCTGTGAGTATCATCATCACACTGTACCATACAGTGAGTGGCTTTGCCTCTATATGAAGTATCTTCATACAATACAGGCTGTATACTCCTGTGACAATTGCAAACAACGTAACAAGTATTCCACCTGTATTCTCGTACAGGAAAATGGTGTACAGCAGCGCATATATTATCGTAGGTATACATAGCCTGCCAAAGAAATCCGCGTTTCTCCTGCTTTGCTCACGCCGTCTTTGCTCCGCCTCCTGCTGCATATTCTGCAGTTCGATACCTGACATTCCCATATGTGGCTGTGAAGTCTGTGGCATGTTCTGTGAAAACTGTTGGGGATTCATGCCCCCGATATTATTATTGTCCATAGCTACCTCCTTACTCTCGGTAATACATCGAATTGCATGCATGTACCGATGATATCTTTTGACCCTTTAATCCTGTAATTATTTTCTCATATTTTTTACTTACCGGCAAGCTAATTGTACTACACAGCCTTCAGTTTTGCAATAACTTTTTATCGTATCTCGATAAATCAGTTGTAATCATTATAAATGTCACACATTAAAAATGAGGAAAAATGAGGAAATAGTAACCTGAGACGCGTAAAAAAAAGTTGTTTGAAAATGTTAAGGATTACTGATAAAACTAAAAATCGCAGATACCATATTATGATATCTGCGACTATACTTATCTTATTTTCTCCTAAAGACACTCCAATGGATATTGACTTAATGCAGTCATAGAGTTTTATTTTAAACTACTGCTGCACATTAAACGCTTTAATTCCCGGATAAACTGCGCTCTTTCCCAGCTCCTCTTCAATTCTTAAAAGCTGGTTATACTTTGCAACACGCTCTGAACGCGAAGGTGCACCTGTCTTTATCTGGCATGTGTTGAGTGCCACCGCAAGGTCTGCAATTGTTGTGTCGGCAGTCTCACCTGAGCGGTGTGAGCTGATTGCTGTATAGCCTGCCTTGTGCGCCATCTTGATAGCCTCAAGCGTCTCTGATACTGAACCGATCTGGTTTAATTTAATCAGAATTGCATTTCCTGCTCCAAGGCTTATTCCCTTCGCAAGTCTCTCAGTGTTTGTTACGAACAGGTCATCTCCCACAAGCTGTACCCTATCGCCCAGACGCGCAGTAAGCTTCTGCCAGCCTTCCCAGTCCTCCTCATCAAGACCATCCTCGATTGATATAATAGGATATTTGTCACAAAGCTTTGCCCAGTGCTCTATAAGCTCCTCTGAGGTATACTCTGTGCCGGCCTTTGGCAGCTTGTAAAAGCCCTTGCCCTTTTCACTCTTCCACTCTGATGATGCGGCATCCATGGCAATCTTGAAATCCTTGCCCGGCTCATAGCCTGCCTTCTTTACAGCTTCAAGTATTGTCTCGATAGCCTCCTCGTCAGATTTGAGTGCCGGTGCAAATCCACCCTCGTCACCGACTGACGTGGCAAGACCGCGCTCCTTTAATATGGCTGCAAGTGCATGAAATACCTCAGCACACCATCTGAGACACTCCTTGAAGGAAGGCGCACCTACCGGCATAATCATAAACTCCTGCACGTCAAGTCCTGATGAGAGTGCATGACATCCACCGTTTACAATGTTCATCATAGGTACAGGAAGTCTGTTTCCCGAGATACCACCTAAAAATCTATAGAGAGGAATATCAAGTGATACAGCTGCCGCCCTCGCACACGCAATTGATACAGCAAGAATGGCATTAGCTCCAAGCTTAGACTTGTCCTTTGTGCCATCTGCCTCTATCATAGCCGCATCTATTGCATAGATATCACTTGCGTCCATACCTGTCAATGTGTCGTTGATTACAGTATTTATATTTTCTACTGCCCCGGTAACACCCTTGCCCAGATATCTGCTCTTGTCGCCGTCACGAAGCTCAAGTGCCTCGAACTCTCCTGTAGAAGCTCCTGATGGTGCTGTGCCTCTTGCAACAGTTCCGTCAACAAGATAAACCTCTGCCTCAACTGTAGGATTTCCTCTGGAATCAAGTATTTCTCTGCCCACTACCTTTTCGATTTCTAAATAATTCATTATGAACCTCCTTATGTTGTTTTTCTGATTCAATTTTACATACAACTATTTATAACAAAGAAAAATGCTACACAGTTAGTTTAATCTAACTAATGTAGCATTTCAATAGTTCATAATGATAATATTTCCCAATTATAGAAATATTATGTTCTCACATATCATTTTAAATCTATACATTCTCGATCATTGCTTATATATAGCACATCTTTATAATGGCAATTATCTCTCCGCTTCAATCTCACGCGCAACATACACACCGCTTGCCGACGCATGTGAAAGTGAATGTGTCACACCGCTGCCGTCTCCGATGATGTAAAGTCCCTTATATTTGCTCTCAAGCTTATCGTTAAGCTCTACCTCCATGTTGTAGAACTTGACCTCTACGCCGTAAAGCAAGGTATCGTCATTTGCAGTTCCCGGTGCTATCTTGTCGAGCGCGTAAATCATCTCAATGATTCCGTCCAGGATTCTCTTTGGAAGCACCAGGCTTAAGTCTCCCGGTGTAGCTGAAAGTGTAGGAGTAACGAGTCCTTCCTCAATACGCTTCTCATTGCTTCGACGCCCTCTCACAAGATCACCAAAGCGCTGTACAATTACACCGCCACCAAGCATATTTGAAAGGCGCGCGATGCTCTCACCATATCCGTTGCTATCCTTGAATGGCTCTGAAAAATGCTTCGCAACAAGAAGAGCAAAGTTCGTGTTTTCAGTCTGCTTGTCTGCTCCCTCGTAGCTGTGTCCGTTTACTGTTACGATGCCGTTTGTATTTTCATTTACCACGATGCCATGCGGATTCATGCAGAAGGTACGCACATTATCCTCAAAAAGCTGTGTTCTGTATACAATCTTGCTCTCATACAGCTCATCTGTCAGATGTGAGAAAATCAGGGCCGGAAGCTCAACACGCACACCGATATCCACACGGTTTGACTTGGTTGGGATATCAAGGTCATTGCAGACCTTCTCCATCCACTTGCTTCCGCTTCTTCCAACTGAGATGATACAGTATCTGCTCTCATATGTGCTATCCGCTGTATTTACTGCATATCCGGATACATTGTCTGTGTGGGCCTCTTGTAAACTGCAAGCATCAGCACCTGCCGTATTCTCATCATACAGCACCTCTACCGACTCAACAGGTGTATCGAAATAAAAATCCACCTTGTCCTTCAGATGTGCATACATATTTTCCAGAACGACATAGTTTATGTCAGTTCCGAGATGTCTGACCGATGCATCCAAAAGCTTGAGCTTGTTCTGCATGCAGACCTTTTTGAGCTTTGTGCCGGCTGTAGAATAAAGCTTTGTGCCCTCACCGCCGTACTTCATATTAATCTCGTCAACATATTCCATCAGATCAATGGCCGGCTGCTTGCCGATATGCTCATACAAAGTACCACCAAAATCATTTGTGATATTGTATTTTCCGTCCGAAAAAGCACCTGCCCCGCCAAAACCACTCATAATAGAACAGCTCTTGCAGGAAATACAGCTCTTTATTTTCTTTCCATCGATAGGACATTTTCTCTTAGCCAGCTCATGCCCTGCCTCAAAAACTGCTATTTTGCAGTCAGGATTCTTCTCAATAAGCTCATATGCTCCGAAGATACCTCCTGGTCCTGCTCCAATGATTATCACATCATAATTATTCATCTGTCAATTGCCTCCCATAATACGTTGCTGTTTGTACGCCCAAGGTGGCGCACGCCAATCACTTATGATACTATATTTTCTCCATTATCGCAAGAGCAATTTCTATATTCCAGTAAATCTCCCGGCTGACAGTCAAGTGCTTCACAAAGCTTTGCAAGCGTGGATACCTTGATTGCCTTTGCCTTGCCGTTTTTTAAAATTGATATATTTGCCATGGTGATTCCCACACGCTGCGACAGCTCCGTAACGCTCATCTTTCTCTTTGCAAGCATTACGTCTATGTTAAAAATAATCTCGCCTTCCATGTATCTCTCCCGCTCAAATAAAACTGTAGCGCACACGCTATATTGTCAAATCACTCTGCTCCTGCAGATCTGCGGCCTTTACCACAAGATGTGACAAAACCGCCGCCACGACCGATACCACAACACAGGCAAACACTATGAACACAAGAGCCAGTATCACCCCCGGATGATTCACATATATCCTCCACATGCAGACATTCACAGCAAAAAAATATAATGCATCAAACAGAATTATTTTCGATGCCAGCTTTATATGTCTCGCATTCTCCAAGGAAAACGACCTGTCTTTTCCGATATTTACAGCAACCCTCCAGCCCAGATACAATATAACATAGCACGGAATTGCACTGATGATAAACAGTACCAGCCATGGTATATACATATCAGAAATCTGCGGATCAGACTCAATAAGCACATGCCCTATCCATGGTATGGCAACCGCACAGACCACTAATCCGCAAAGTGCTACCGCTATTATTACTATCTTTAACCATTTTTCGAGTTCTTTTTGTCTCATTTATTCACCTTGCTTCTCATTGAGAAGTCCATACTCTGCAAGAAGCTTTTTTTGATACTCCTTATCCTTTGAAGCTTTCTGCAATTCATCATATTTGCCCTCAGACAATAAAATCTGATTTAGCTGGTTAATCAATTCTATTCCTTGTTCTAAGCCTTCCTCGATAGCATCAGCTCTTTCAAGCTCAAGCTGCCTGTCAAATTCATAATTTAACTGCATACTCTTCGTCACCTCACTTCTGTAAGTCTTTAGAAACTCCTTCAGAATATCATTGTCAATACAATAGTCTATAGCCTACTTCATTTGAAAACACAAAAGCAGGAAATATCTGTGTGGTAAAACCCCTCTTATCCTGCTTTAAATAAAATAATGAAACATTTAAAAGCAAGAATTTCAGGGAATATGAAAAATAATTAAGGTATTGAAGACCCTGCACGTCCTTATCGCCGGACGACATCTTATTATGCCTCACATATTTACAGAGCATATAGTCATATCTGTAATAAATGTGCCAACGACCGCACAGGTTGCTATAGAAAAACTGCTTTGATTATATTCTAACATATGTGGATAAAAAAACAACAAAAAAAATACGCAACAGAAAAGTCTGTTACGTATTTTGACTTTTTTTATTAAAAACATAATAATCTGATGAAAACAGCTACTATAAGTATTAATGCTAATGCTTTTTCTGCAATATATGACTTTGCATCCGGTACATATGTTTTCTCCCAGATTGAGTATGCACATCCACAACCCACTGTAAACATGCAAAATAGCTTAAACGACTGCGAATTCATATAATCAGTGAAAAACATTATAATAATCCATGCTATTAAAAACAGTATTAAAATTAAGTACTTTAAAAATAATTGAATTTTCTTCATGGCAAATCCCCCTTAAATATATAACCACAGCCTTATGATTTCATAAATAGCTTCATTCACTTATATAGACGCAATCCACGCTTATATGCTTACAAAAACCAGGAAATTTTTCAATTTCCTACTCTGTCACCACCGCAATTACATAATCCTCAAGCTTACGAAACACTACCCTTTTTTCATAAGCCTCCATAGTCTCATCATCCAGCTCCCCTGAAAAGCCTGTACCGACAAGCTTCATTATCGCCTCATACTGCGTCCAGTATTTTGTAAGCTCAATCTGAAATGCCTCAGATTCATTCTCAAAGCCATCGAGTCTGTCAAGCTGCTCCTTTCGCATTATACGCTTTGCCACTTTGTAGCTCATGCGTTTTGTCTGCTCTATGTCCACGCCAACAGGTCTGTCTGATATTACAAGCACCACATATGGGCCGCTGTGTGCCAGGTTAAAAAAAGCGGCGCTCTCATTCTTATATCCTGCTGCTATTTCCGGCTTACCATGCTCATTTCTGACAAGCTGTTCATCCGATGATATCCCCAGATATTTGTAGAGCATGTATCCCGCCAAAAGCTCCTGATTTGCTGTGCCACACAGCCTGTTGCTGCCTGTTTTTACACCTTTTTCTGAAATAGTTGTGTATTTATCCACATAATAGGCAGACACATGTGGAATTATCTCCTTCTGCCGGCCTGCGATGGAATCCGTTTTTTCTATGAAAATCTGACAGTTATTGTTTATTTTATTTTCCATGCCAACCTTCCCTATGATATCTGCAGCTCATACAGCTTCCTGTATATGCCATCCTGCTCCAGGAGTTCCCTGTGCGTACCGCGCTCACATATGCGTCCCTTGTGCATGACCATGATGCAGTCAGCATGCTGGATAGTGGAGAGACGGTGCGCAACCATGATTGTTGTCCTGCCATCCATGAGCTTTTCGAGCGCCTCCTGTATTAGAATTTCTGTCTCTGTATCTATGTTGGCGGTTGCCTCGTCCATGACCAGTATGCTCGGATTGTGGGCAAGTGTCCTTGCAAAGGACAATAACTGACGCTCTCCTGCCGAGAAGGTCGCACCACGCTCCGTAACCGGCTCGTGATAGCCCTGTGGGAGCTTTTCGATAAAGTGTGAGGCATTTACATATTCTGCTGCCGCCTTCACCTGCGCATCCGTGATATCGTCATCATTCAGGCGGATATTGTACGCCACATCCCCCTCGAATATAAACACATCCTGCTGCATCTGACCGATTGCACTGCGAAGCTGCTTTTTGCTAAGCTGTCTGATATCAATGCCATCAACGTAGATATGTCCCTTTTGTATATCATAATACCTGCCTATAAGATTTAAAATAGATGATTTTCCTGCTCCGGTTGCACCGACAAAGGCCACCTTCTCGCCCGGATTTATGACAAATGAGACATCCTTAAGCACATAGTTTTTTCCGTCGTAGGCAAACCAGACATGGTCAAATTCAATTTTTCCGGTGATTTTATCCGGCTGCTTTGGATTTTCGATCTCAGGAATAAATTCCTCCTCATCCATAACAGTAAATATCTTCTCGGCTGATGCAATTGATGACTGCAGTGTCGAAAACTGCTCTGCAAGCTCCTGTATCGGGTCGAAAAATGACCTGATATAATTCGAGAAAATATACAGAGTACCAACCGAAATAATCTCATCAAACACATTTCTGCTTCCGAACCACAGCACTATCATCAGTGACAAAATGCTCAGAATATAGATAAGCGGACGGAACACCGCATACATAAGCATCTCCCTGTAAAAAGCCTTGTAGAGTTTTGTATTTTTATCATGAAATTCCTCGAACTTGCGCGCCTGTCTGCCAAATATCTGTATAATTTTCATTCCCGAAAGATGCTCGGACAAAAATGTATTGATGTCCGTCAGGCGCGTACGGTAAAGCCTGTAAATATTTCTGGCAATTTTCTGGCACAGCACCGTAAGCCCAATTACAAGCGGCATCAGCACAAATGATATCGCAGCAAGCCACACATCAAGCACGAGCATAACGCCTGCAAGTCCCACTATTTTTACAATATTTCTAAAAAGCTGTACGAGAATGCCCGAATACATCTCATTGAGCGCTTCGACATCATTTGTCACACGTGTGACAAGCTTTCCGACCGGTGTGATGTCAAAATATCTGCTGCCAAGCGACTGTATGTGTCTGTAGAGGTCTTTTCTCATCTGAAGAATGATATTCTGTCCTGTTTTCTGCAGTATCCAGGTCTGAGCGATGTTGAATGCAAAGCTTAAGGCAAGTACAACCGCATATTTGATAGCTGTAGCAATTATTACATCATAATCCCCATTTGCTCCAAAAGTATCAATTGCATCTCCCACCAGCATCGGCCTGTAAAGGTCAAAGGCAGTCAGTCCCAGCACCAGCAGAAGGGCAAAAATCACCCAGTGGGCATACGGCTTCATGTAGGCTATGAGGCGCATTGTGGAGCTTTTTTTATTCATTTCTTTTTTACTTATATTTTTACTCGAATTCATACTATAATCTTCTCTGTTATTTCGTAACTATTCATCGTCAAATCTGCGTAGCAACGCTTTTCAAACACTTTAACTGCCAAGCTCACTCTCAAGCTGCTGCTTATGGCTGATATCAGCGTAAAAACCACCAAGCTCAAGCAACTCTTCAGGAGTGCCATACTCTGTCAGTTTTCCGTCAGAAAGCACTGCCACATGGTCAGCCTTCTGCAGTGTGGAAATCCTGTGGGCAATCACTATGGTTGTCTTGCCCTGTCTGGTTTCCATGAGGTTTTCAAGTATCTGCTCCTCTGTATCGGTATCGACAGCAGAAAGTGAATCATCCAGTATGAGGATTGCAGAATCCTTTAAAAGTGCTCTGGCTATCGAGCTTCGCTGCTTTTGGCCTCCTGAAAGTGTCACTCCGCGCTCTCCTACCATGGTCTTGTACTCATCCGGAAAGCCCATGATATTATCGTGTATACACGCGTCCTTTGCAGCCTGTTTTACCGCATCAAGAATTGCCGGGTTGTCGGCAATCCTGTCCTCAAGACCAAATGCTATATTCTCCTCGAGTGTGTCGGAAAACAGGAAATTCTCCTGTGGCACATATGAGATATCACGGTGTAAAACCGCTAGCGGATAGTCTGTTATCGGGCGGCCATCCAAAAGTATCATGCCGTTTTCACAGTCATAGACTCTAAGCAAAAGGTCGGCAAGTGATGATTTTCCGCTTCCGGTACGTCCTAAGATACCAAGCATCTCGCCCTGCTTCACACGTATGCTCACGTCTGAAAGCACCGGCTTGGTGCCATCAGGGTATGTGAAGGTGAGGTGGCTAAGCTGTATATCACCATGTATTTGTATTTTATCAGAAGTACCATCATTTTCTATTACATTTCCCGGTGGCACCATATCGACAATATCAGGCTTCTCCTCGAAAATAGTCCGTATTCTGCCCCATGCCGCAGCCGCCTGGGAGAATGTGTTGATGCAGTCACCTGCCGCAATCATAGGCCACACAAGCATATCAATGTATGAATTGAATGCCACAAACTGCCCTATCGAAACCTGTCCATCAAGCACCATCCTGCCGCCTGCAATGAGTGTCACTATCACGCTTATTCCGATTACGGCATCCAACGCCGGACCAAAGACAGCGCGAAGCTTTACCACAGCAAGATTTTTCTCCCTGCTGTTCTCGCAGGCCTTTTCAAACTGCTTAAAGTCCTCGTCCTCCTGCACAAATGCCTTGACCACGCGGATTCCGGCAATGCTCTCCTGCACCTTGTCAGAAAGATAGGAGAAAGCATCCTGCCTTTTTACCTGACGTTTCTTTGACTCTATTCCATAAAAATAGCAGCCGATTGCTATAAAAATAAGTGGAATAAAAGCAAACAATGTCAGCTTAAAATCCACGTATACTACCATTTTGACAAGCACCATTACCGTCATGATTACCGCGTCAAACACGGTGATGACAGCCATTCCGGTTCCCATCCTGACCGCCTGCAGGTCATTGGTGAAATATGCCATAAGGTCTCCTGTCTTGTGGCTGTTGTAATAGCGCGCCGAGAGTGTCTCCATATGTGAAAACATATCATCGCGCAGTCTGTATTCTATTCCTCTTGATGCTCCGATAATGAAATATCTCCATCCAAAACGCCCTGCCATGATTATCAGGCCTGTTATCAGTATCTTAAATATAATGCCGCCAACGCCCGCCATATCAAGCTTTCCTGCAGTGATTCCGTCGATTATCTCCCCAATAAACTGCGGAATGTACAGATTTGCAAGGTCTACCGCAAGAAGCACAAAAATGCCTATCGCATAGTGCCATTTGTATGCAAGCAGATATGGGCGCAGCGAGTATTTTTTATCGTTCATGTTATTCCTCCGTATTTTAAATGCCGCTGCGTGGTTAACCCGGGAGGCGGCCATATGCTCTCTAGGAGCTAACGCTACGCTGTTAAGAGGCTGTACGAATTATGCTCATAGGTTTTCTATGCTTGACGAAACCGGCTTTTATGTGCCGTCCATGGCACATAACGCCTTGCCCCGGCGTCCATGCCGGTGCATTTCTGTATTAACAGGGCATAATTCTACAGACTCTAAACAGCTTCGCTAGTCGCTCTACGAGAGCATATGACCGTCTCCCGGGCTAACCACGCTACATTCTATATCTACCTCCACAGGTCTGCCACGAAATATGTGAGTGCCGCCCACGTATACACAGAATAATATATGCCGTGCTCGTCCACTCCATCCTCAAGTATCTTCCTCGCCTGCGCCTTGGTCAGAAGGTCGAATCCATCAAAGAGCTCGCCGCCCACTGCGCCCTCCTGTGACATTCCATTAAGGCTATCACGGTTGAGTACAAGCTTTACAAGGGCATTGCTTTCATCTGTCATGCCCGGTGTGCTGAAAAGACATGGATTGATTATCGAAACCGTGTCTTTTTCTGTCACTTTAAGGCCTGTTTCCTCATGAAGCTCACGCATGGCAGTCTTTATAATTGGCGCTGTATTATCATTATCCCTGGTGCAATCCTCCGGATCAATAAGCCCTGCCGGTACGCTGAGCAGGTACTGACCTGTCGGATATCGGAACTCGCGGTTCATTAACAGACATGGCTCATGACCTGATTTCTCGTCATCATCTGACGGATTCCATATCACCACGCAGCTCACCGCATCCGGAAGCATTTTCTTAAACTCATCTGTGGATTTAGCGGCTACAAGGTCTTCTTCATCTCTCCTTGTGGCATTATAATAATGCCTTCCCTCTTGGTACTGAAGGTCAAACACCTTTATAAATTTTGATTCAAATAAGCTTTTTATTTTCATAAATTTTTGTCTCTTTTCATTAAACCTTTAATGTGCTTAGATACTCCTTCTGCTGTGGCGTAATGCGATAGCTCTCACGCGCCTTTTGTATCGCCTTGTTGTGGCTCCAGCTATCCATGAGCCTTTCCTGCAATATCGGCAGCACTGCATCATACTGCTTTGCAAGTGCCGTAGCGATATACCACGCCTTCATCATGTTTACATAATACTCCTTGGAACGGATTTTTGCCACATCTAAAGCATATTTTATATCAAAATCCTCATCGAGATACAGGCGCATCAAAGTGCCAATGCCATACCTGACGGTGTAGGGTTTATCCGAATCAAGCCACTCATATACATGCAAGAGAAGCTCCTTTTTGTGCTTTTTGAACACAGCCGGCACGCCACTGTCGCAGGTCGCCCAATTGTCTATGTATGGCAGGAATGCTTCCAGATAAGCCAATGCCGTATCATAATCCTTCATCTGCATAATAAGAAACATATGCAGGTTATTTTCCTCGTAGTAGTAATGCGGCAGACTGTTTAGAAACTTTTCCACATTGTCACAGTCATTTTCCTTTACCGTATTACAGACCCGTTTTTCATTTTTAACCGACAAAAAGAGCCTGCTGCCACGAGCAAGCTCCTTTGCGTACTTTCTAAGTACTGGGACTCTTATTCCTATTATGCGTTCTTTTTCAATATTGGGCATAAGCCTCGCATGAAATTCCCTGTAATTTTTATCCTGTAGCGCAAACAGATTCTCTAATTCTGCCAACAAATCTTTCCCTCCGTAATAACAGGATATCTGATAAGCAGCTTCTCATCAAGATTCTCCCTGTTCATGTCTACCGCTGTGATCTGGCTGTTGTCATATGTGGTGTAATAGTAGATTCCCTTGTCGCAGTTGCAGCATGAGGTGTAGAGCGTAATCTCATATTTGCCCTCTGCCACCTCGCACAGGCCTCTCTGCTGGTCGACAGAGCCTAATATGTGGAAGAACTGGCTCACACTCGCATTCTCACTGTCATCCGATTTGGAGTTTTGCTTTGTGAATGCCACACGTACAAAGCGTGACTGTGATGATAAATCTCCCGGCAGTCCCAGACCTCCCATTCCGCGGCTGTATGCACTAAGCTCTACTCCCGGTGCAAATGTATTTTCAGGCTGCTTTGTGGATAAGCCTCTGTAATTGTTGAGTGCTGCCATCTGATATGGGAATGGCGGATTGTTTGTGAGCACACCTACCGGATTGTCGTAAACATGCATACCGTCTGCCATCGACTCCACCACAATGCACTCATTTTTGTCGGCTATAATCCAGTGAAGCTGTGCAACCGGAAGCTGACTGCTAAATGGTGTATCTACCAGTAAAATACGATTTAATTTTTCCTTTGCATCCGCTACCGTAGCGCATAGTGACAATATCCACGGTATAAACTCAAACTGTGCCACCTTTGTCTTTGCGATGCCGCATGTGCCATTCTCGCATGAGCTGTTTTCGTCTGCTGCCGCATACGCTGCATTTCCCACGAAATTCAGTCCTGCCATACCGAGTCCCTTTTCATTTATTGCATCATAGTAAAGAGGATAATCGCCTGCCACATGTGCCATTCCAATGATTGCATAATGGTTTTCAAGCTTTCCCGCATGCCTGAAATCAAACACATAGTTTCGCGGTGTTACCGCAATCTCATCTCCATATGAAAATTCGTAATCGAGTGTTCTTCCAAAATAGAAATCCTTTGTTTTATAAGCTGCTGCTGTACACATAATTATGACCTCCTTGTTATGCTGCCATACTTAATCAGTATCTCTTAAATTGTAGAGTACTATACATCATATTTGCAATTATTTCAAGCTACATGCCCCTGAAGTATTTGAACAAAAAGCAGCAACCGGTCTGATAACCGGCTGCTGCCTTAATAAGTGCTGTGCTATTCCTGTATTATGCCTGTTTATTGTCCTGCTCATTATCAAGTGCGATAAGCTTTGCAATGATTTCCTCGCATATCTGTGTGACATTCTTGCCATCTGTAGCAACTGTTACATCTGCCACTGCCTCATAGCGCTCCTTTCGCTTTTCCATAAGACCACTGATATACTCAACATTCATGTTGCCGTTTAGTATCGGGCGCTCGTCACTATCCTTTACACGCTCATAGATAGTCTCAGGCTTTGCTGTAAGAAGAACTACACGGCCGTTTTTCTTCATATGGTCTGCGTTTTCCTCTCTCATGACAACACCACCACCGCAGGAAACAATGGTCTGCTTTCTCTTCTGAAGCTCTATAAGTGTGTTGCTCTCTAAGTTTCTGAAATATGCCTCACCGAACTCATCAAATATTTCTGAGATTGACATGCCACGATTCTCAACAATCATCTGATCCATCTCGACACGGTCCATCTCGAGCTTATCCTTTAATTCTCCTGCTACAGTGCTTTTTCCTGCACCCATGAAACCGATCAGGAAGATATTGTAATCGAAAAGGCTCTTTGCCTGGATACGACGGCTGTTCTTCATGATATATTTGAAAATATCAAGTATCTCTTCCTCAAATTCATTGTCTCCAAGCTTTGCCGCAAGTGCATCTGTCTGCTTTTTCTCCTGCTCCGGCTGTAAGATTGGGATTCCTGTTGCCTTCTTGTATGATATAATCTCCTGAATGTGTGACATTCTGACTGCAAGCTGCTGAATTATTATATCGTCACATTCTCCAATCTTTGCGCGGATTTCCTCGATTTTGTCCATGGTGTGTCTCCTTACTTATGTGTGGTTTTCATATTGGATTTTGATATTTAGCGAAATATCATCAAATTATAATTATTATAATCTCACGTTATAGTATTTCGTATTTTTGATAACCACAAATTTCTTAGTCATAGTATAACAAGACTTTACCAATTTATCAAGCAAAATATTTTAATGCTTTAAAGTGTTATTGTGTCAGATATGCATCCACAATATCAGACGACACATTTTTCTCAATCGATTCATATATCGGCTGACACTCCTTGCGAATCTGCTCATGCACTTCATCGCTTAAAGTGATGATTTGTGTGCCGCTATCCTCGATTGTCTTGATTTTTGAGGCAATACGCTCATCAGACTGCTCTCTGGCGTACTGTTTCGCTGTCTCGGCCGCCTCACGGATAATCTGCTGTTGCTCATCTGTCAGTCCTTTCATGAACTCCTCGCTTACTATGAGCGATATCAGATGTGGCAGATGATTTGTCTCCACTACATAATCCTGCTGCTCGTAGAGCTTATTGGATACGATTACCTCGTATGGATTTTCCTGCGCATCTATAGTGCCCTGCTGTAAGCCGATATACACCTCAGAGAAGGTCATAGGTGTCGGGCTTGCTCCGAGCGCTTTCCAGTATGCCATATGGTAAGAGTTTTCCATGGTACGGATTTTCTGACCCTTAAAATCAGCAAGGCTTTCTATCTTTTTGTTTGTTGTCATGACACGGAAGCCCTGGTCTGCATATCCCAAAAGCTCGTAGCCGCCGTCATTGTATACCTGCTGCATGAGCTTCATAAACTTTGGATTGTCCACATGCTCACGCACCTCATCAATGCTGTCAAAAAGTGCCGGCATATCAAATACTGCAGTATCCTTCATGAAAGTGACCTGCGGTGCAGTGTTCTGCACTACAAAAGGTATATCTCCATCCTTGCATGACTCGAGAAGCTCTCTGTCTCCGCCCAGTACACTGTTTGGATACACACTGATTTTCATCATTCCATCGCTTAATCTGTCCACTTCATCGGCAAATTTCTCCGCATATATCTGTGTCACAGTGTCCTCAGGACTTGAGCTGCCGAGAGGCCATGCGTAGCGCTGTACCCCTGCATCCTTAGCTGCGGCCTGCGAGCCTTCACCAGCTAAGCCACCGCACGCGGCAAGTCCTGCTGTAAGCGAAATTATCATCATGACGGCTGCTGCTCTTCTCCACAATCTATATTTGCTATACGATTTACGCGGTTTATTATATTTACCAGCTTTTCTACATAAAAACAAGCCAAATCTACTCATATTTTTCTCCATTTTATGATTAATTACTGTTTTCCTAGTGTGGTGTAGTTAATTAAAAAACGCTATACCTCAAATGCGCTCCCGAAATTTACTAATCAATGATTCCGAGAGTACATTAGATACTACAGAAGGAAGAGACTAATCGCTGGTACAAATGTAAGTATCAGCAGTGCCAGCAGGAAATATCCTATCATAGGCGCGGCCTTCTTTGCTATCCGCATAACCGGCACATCCGTCAGTGAGCTTGCCACAAACAGGTTTACACCGATTGGAGGTGTAACGAAACCGATTGCAAGGTTTACGATCATCACTACTCCGAAATGGATAGGGTTCATGCCGATGCTCTGCACGATTGGAAGCAGAATCGGACTTAATATAAGGATAGCCGGTGTGGTGTCCATAACCATTCCCACGATAAGCAGGAACACATTTATAACAATAAGAAGTACTATCTCGTTTGTAAAATGTGCAAGTATCCATGCGCTGACTGTCTGTGGCACCTGCATGAGTGTGAGCACGCGTGAAAACGCGGTCGATGCGGCAAGAATAAACAGTATAGGTGCATAAGTCTTCATCGCCTCCACCATGATACCCCATATCTCTTTTACCTTTATGGATTTGTAAATAAAAAGACTTACAAAAAGCGCATAGAATACCGAAATCACCGCTGCCTCTGTAGGCGAAGCTATACCGGCATAAATACATCCAAGCACTATAACCGGGCTCAAAAGTGCCCATATACTGTCCTTCAATATGCTAAAAAGTCCCTTGCTTCTAAGCTCTGAGACCTTTGCATTTATCTTTTCCTTGTCCTCACCATAGCGCTTACAGTGATAATATGCATAAAACATAAGAAGCGCTCCTATCAAAAGTCCCGGAATGATTCCTGCAAGAAAGAGATCACTGACCGACTCACCGGTTGCCATCGCGTACATGATAAACGGAATACTCGGTGGAATGATAACTCCGAGTCCTCCCGCAACCGCAACAATCGCCGTGGAGAAATCCTTTTTGTAGCCCAGCTCCATAAGAAGCGGAATGGTCATGCTTCCGACTGCTGCAACGGTTGCAGGTGCTGAACCTGAGATAGCTCCGTAGAACAGGCATGTGATGATAACCGCACATGGGATTCCTGCGGTTCTTTTTCCTATAAAATACACAAAAACATCGAACAATTTTTGTGAGATTTTGCCATGTGCCATGACGATTCCGGCAAGCACAAACATCGGTACTGCTAAAAGCGGGAAGCTGTCGATTCCTCCGAGCATAGAGCGGATGACATAGCTGGCACTGGCTGTAAAAGATGAGTCAAACGCGCCCGGCAGCACTGCCACTATTCCAAGGGAAATAGATACAGGAATCGCGATTATAAGACATATTACGAACAATATAAAAACTACTACTGCTGACATCTATTTTTCCTTTCTTTTTTTAGCTTTACTGTCAATTGCTTCAATCTCCTCCACGAGCTCTTTCTCGCGGTAAGAATCTTCAACAACGGCTTCCTCGATAACCGAGGCGATACTGCCCTCTTCAAGCAGCTTTTCATCTTTTTTCAAGACAATTTTCCACTCGCCAAACCATCTCTGCGCGATGCGGAAAGCCGTGATTATAAAGCATACAAACGGTGCCGCCTGCACATAGTACATAGGTATACCGCAGGCAGGACTTACCTGACCGCTTTCTATCGTATTTTTCAGATATATGAATGAATACGGTATCAGATATACGAAAAACACAAACTCAACTGTCAGATTGAGCACCTTCCAGAGCGATTTTCCTCTTCGTGGAAAAAGCTGTATAAACTGGTCTATCTTTATGGATATGCATTTACGTGTGCAAAGGCTGACACTCAAAAATGCCGACCAGATAAACAGGTATCTTGTGATTTCCTCAGACCATGAAAGCGACATGCCAAGGACGTATCTGGAAAACACCTGAATACCCATTATAAGTGTCATCGCTATAAGGAAAATGACCATCAGAAATTCTTCAAGATATTCATCCAGATAGTGTAAAATTTTCTTCATGTAATATACCCTTCCTATAAAGTTTTGCAGTTGACTGTTTTGAATACCTGCCACTGCATATTTATTAAATAATTAATCATATTTTATCAAAAATGCCGATTGTTCTCTACATATTTTGTCATTTTTCCAAAATCTGCCACCTGAAAATCTATCTATACAAAATATTGCATCACAAGTTCTCATTAAAACAAAAATGCACCATCACATAAATACTACGTAATGATGCATTTTTCATTTAATTACATTCGTCCCAGCTATATGATTAATAAAGAATCATTGCTACAATTACTGCTGCGATTGAACCTACCATAGGAGCAAGAACAGATGTAACGAATACATACCAGTAACTCTCTGCAAGTGAAAGCTTCATCCAGCGAAGCTGCGCAACCATTCCTCCGGCATTTGGAAGAGTATTCATACCTGTTGCACATGCAGGTGCAAGTCTGTGAAGTGCTCCGGCACTTGCGCCTTTTGCAAGAAGTCCGTCTGAAAGATGCTCGAAGAACATTGCAATAGCTGATGTTCCACTTCCGAGGATACCTGCAAGTACGTTTAATCCGATAAACTCTGTAACATATGGATTCATCTTGATTCCCATTACAAAATCGATGATTGACTGGAATCCCGGACATGCCTGAAGTACGCCTGAGAATCCAAGGATAGCTGCTGCCATAACTGTTGCACCAACACCATTATTTACACCTTTTTCAAGGATTTTTGTAACTGCACCGACCTGCTTGTGGCAAAGTACTACGATTGCTACAGAACCGACAAACATGCTGAGCACTACTACTGCGTTTGTGTTCATATCTGTAAGGTTAGAAAGTAAAAGTACAAGTGCTACTACAAGAATAAATGGGATAAGTGCTACAAAGAAATTAGGGAGGTCATCTCTTGTAGGAGTGATCTTTACAGGCTGTGACTCATCAATAGCTGTGCCCTCTTTGATTGCTGCTTTTTTTGCTGCGTGTACCATGTAAAAATATCCGACACCAAACGATACAAGAAATGCTACCCATCCAAGGATTGGAGCAGATCCCATTGATGTACCGAGATACTGTGCAGGCATAATGTTTGTGATGTTGATTGCGAATGGAATCATTGCAGAACATGTAGCTCCGATAAAGATGATTCCAGGAATCATTCTGTATGGATATCCTGCCTGTTTCATCATGATTGTAGCGATAGGAGCAAGTACGAAAAGTACTACGAATCCAGATACACCTACGTATACGAAAACAGTTGTGATGAGTGCGATTGAAAGAATAACTCTTTTAGCACCCATTTTCTCAGTGATAACATTTGCGATTGACTCGGCACATCCTGATGCAGCCATAAGCTCACCAAATACGGCACCGATTACAAGTACAAATACATTGTTCTGAATGAATCCGACATAGCCTGTTGCGTATAATGTGAGTGAATCCCACCAGTTCATCCAGCTTGTTAAAATAATGATAAAAGATACAAGGATTGTCGATGTAAATACATCAAGACCTTTCCATATTGCGATTACGAAGATTACCGCTGCTGCAAGTAATCCTATTACAGATATTGCTGTTGACATTTTTTCTATTCCTCTCCAACGATTTTGATTTTTCCAAGTGGCTTACGATATGGATTTTTTCCATCGAAAAACTGCTTGTCTAAGAAATCGATACATTTTTCTATATTGGCATCTGCCTTTATTACCTGTGAACCGTGTGGTTCGTTATCAAAAAGCTCAAGCTCTACGCGATCCTCTCCACATATGGCTTTGACTTTTTCATACATATAAGAAGACTGGTGATAATCTATAACAAGATCATTTGTACCATGCTGAAGCAGCATTGGTGGACAGTCCTCTTTGACATGACTTATAGGGCTTACCTTTGCAGTGCGATCAGGATATAAGAGCGGATTGTATCCTAAAAGAGCTGTAAACATTGAGTCGTTGCCCTTTCCATCGTTTGGCATCATGCCTTTTCCTGCGCCTGTTTTGTTTCTGATATCTGCAATATCAGTTCCAAACTGCTCTGCAGAGCAAAGCTCACTTATTGTGTACCATGCGATTGCACAGTTTACTTTTGATGAAGCCTTTACTCCAACGCTTAAATCATCCATATCCTCTTCATCGCCTGTTACCGCAAGAAGCTGTGTAACAGTTCCTCCTGCTGAGTTGCCCCATACTGCGAATTTGTCAGGATCGAGATTTAACTCTTTTGCATTTGCACGTAAATAGCGGATTGCAGCTTTTCCATCGATAAGCTGTGCCGGCCATTTTGCTTCGTGGTAGAGTCTGTACTCTACTGTTGCAACTGCATATCCCTGTGTTATAGGCAGACACATTGATTTGATATAATGTGTTCTCTTGTGTCCCGCCGCAAAAGCCCCACCATGGAATACTATTACCAGTGGGTATGGACCTTCTCCATCTTCCGGATAGAAAATGTCCAGAATCTGATTTTCTGATTCATCTGCATATTTAAGATCAAGAGCTGTTTTATGAAACTGTGTTATGTCCATCTCAGGCTCTGATGCAAGATATGCTTCTCTGTTGTTAATAACTGCCATTATTTATCCTCCCTCGTTTATTCTTTATTCACTTAACGCGATAAAGTATTTTATTCATTAAAAAAGCCTATTGCACTTTTTACATGCAACAGGCTTTTACTTAAAGCACAATCAATTACATGCTCTTATGAAGTAATCCAAGTACTGTAGACAGATCCTCTACTCCCATCTGTCCCGGAGCTGATGCCTTTTTAGCGGCACCGAATGTCATTGAAGATCCGAATACCTCACCACAGAGACGGCTGATAACACCTGTGCCTGCCATAGACATTGTGATGATTGGTCTGTCAGCGTAATCTGTAACCATTTCCTCTGTAGCAGCAAGAAGTGTGAGTACGTCACGCTTATTCTGTGGCATAACTGCAATCTTAGGGATATCAGCTCCCATATCCTGCATCTTGCGAAGTCTGTAAACGATATCAGACTGTGCAGGAGTCTTGAAGAAGTCATGGTTTGAAGCGATAACTCTTGCACCTGCAGCATGTACGCCGTCGATGATTTTCTTTACAATCTCATCGCCTGTGAAAATCTCTACATCTACAAAATCAACGTATCCTGTCTGTGCAGCCTTGATGTTAAGCTCGGCATAAGCCTCAGGCTCGATTGCTTTCTCTCCGCCCTCTTTTGAAGTACGGAATGTCATAAGGATTGGAATATTTCCAAGAGCATCACGAAGCTCCTTTAATACCTCCTCAACTTTGTCAAACTCGAATACATTCTCGAACCAGTCAACACGCCACTCAACCATATCAACAGGGATAGAGTCAAATGTCTTTGCCTCTGCGATGATATCGTCTTTTGTAACGCCTACGATAGGAACGATGATTTTAGGTGCGCCCGCACCGATTTCAATATCTCTAACCTTAATGGTGTTCATGATTTTTTCCTTTCTTACTTTATATTAGACTGTATGATAATTATACTCCCCAGTATAATTTAATGTACTAATCCTCTTTTGACAGCTCTACCATTTTAGTATAGCGCAGGTTTACGAATAATCCAAGCACCACGCCGATTGCTGTGAGCACGATGTTCATTACCATAACCTGTGATGGCTGCATCTTTGATGCCGCTGTAAGGATTGTGTAGTTGCAAAGTGATGAAGCGATCATTACAAGCGCTGTTACTGTTCCCTTGATCTTAGGGAAGAGCATGTTGCATACAGATGTTACGATCTGTAAAAGTCCGCCTGCTCCTGCCCATCCGATGATGAATGCACCTGCGATCATGAGTGGCTTTGTCTGTCCGACCAACACTACTACCATTGTTGCAAGGCAGATTACAGGGTAAACAAGGATAAATCTAACGTCCTTGATTTTTCTTGTTAAAAGAGCTGTTACGATAAGAGCTATCATGGTTCCTGCAGAGTAGTATGACTGCATAACTGACGGATCAGCCCAGCCTACGTTCTCTTTTGCAAAGTTCTGTGCACAGTTGAGCCATAACTGGAAGGTTCCTGTACATGTAAATCCAATGATAATCATTGCAATTGACTCAACAGAGAAATGTGTGTGCTTTAAGCTTGCAATAAGTCCTTCTTTCTTTCCCTCTGCCTTTGCATCAGTATCAGGAAGCGGGAAGATCATTACCAATACTAAAAGTACGATGTAAATGATTCCACATCCGAAGAACAATGTGTTGTATGATGTAAGTCCTGCTGCTGTTGTAGCAACTGTCATACCAAGTACGAATGGTAAAAGCATCTGTGCGATAGCGATGAAGAATTTGATTCCCATTGTTGCAACACCCGGTGCTTTGTAGATGATTTCCGATACTGCAGGGTAAATTCCTGTATCAAGGAATGAGTTTGCAATACCGCCAATGATAGCACAGATATAAGCAATCTGGTATCCACCATGTGTTCCTGCATTGAATGCAAGGGCAAGTCCGATAAGATAAATAGCATATGAACCGCTTCCGATTGCTGTTGAGATACGGCGTCCGAGCTTATCTGATAAAGGTCCTGCAAACGGAAGTGCGATAAGACGTCCAAGTCCAAGTGCTGCCGAGATGGCTGTGATAGCCATAACCTGTACTCCCCATGAAGCTGCGAGAGCCTCCTTGATGACTGCTTGTCCGAGGATAGAGCAGCCTACTCCGTGTATAAAGTAGTTTAAGTAAAGGATTAATGCGCTAGGTAAATATTTTTTGTTCATCTTTTTCTCCTAGTTATTAGCTATTACTCACGTAATCCACATTCTAATGCGCTTGCGGATCGCAACCGGAAAACACTTAGCTGCTGCGATTCCGTGAGTACATTTTAATAATTACAAATTTTAATAGTTGCAAATTATGATTAATCATCATATCTGATGTTTAATACTTCCTTCATATGCTCGATTGGCATATCTTTTCCTGTCCAGAGCTTGAAGGCTGCTGCTCCCTGGAAAAGCATCATTCCAAGACCGTTCATTGTCTTACAGCCCACCTCTTTTGCCATAGAACGCATCTTTGTCTCAAGTGGAGAGTAAGGTACGTCAATTACGATAAGCTCAGGACGGAAGAATGATTTGTCAGGTACTACAGACATTCCCTCGAGCGGCTTCATACCAACACCTGTTCCGTTTACAAAGATGTAGGAATCAGCCATCTCTTCTCTTAACTTCTCCTTGTCATCAAGGTCGTAAAGAGTAGCCTTGCAGTCTGTCTTCTCGTTGATCTTTCTAACTGTCTCCTCAGCGTTTGCCCAGAACTTGTCATGGATGTTGAAGATTGAAATTTCCTTGACACCGTCAAGTGCTGCCTGAATCTCGATAGCTGTAGCAGCTCCGCCTGCTCCTGCGATTGTCATCTTCTTTCCGATAACATCGATGTCGTTATCCTTGAGTGCCTGCATGAAGCCGATACCGTCTGTGATGTGTCCTGTGAGTACTCCGTTTTCGTTTACTATTGTATTTACAGCTCCGCAAAGCTCTGCTGCCGGTGAAAGCTTGTCTAAGTACTGTCCTACAACGGTCTTGTTTGGCATTGATACGTTAGAGCCTACAAGCTTTAATGCTCTGATTCCCTTAACTGCATCCTCAAGAGTGTTGTTGTCAACCTCAAATGCCAGATATGCGTAATCAAGTCCAAGATATGCAAATGCCTCATTGTGCATTGCCGGTGAACTTGAATGTCTGATTGGGTAAGCCATAAGTCCGATGAGTTCTGTGTGTCCTGTAATTCTCTCTGCCATGATTAAATCTCCTTCATTTTTAAATGTAATAATATTGATTATTCGTATTTTACTTAGCTATGTTTTCAACGATGCCCACTTCGTTAAAAACTTAACAACCTTTGATAATGATATTATAACGCATAATTTTTGGTACTTCCAATGCTTATTTTGTTATTTTTTAATAGCATTACTGTACTAATCATGTTATAATATGCACAAATTTAGGCTATAATATTTGTAATTCATAGACTGTATCTATTATTCAAAGGAGATTTATGCATGACATTCAATCAATTAAGTTATTTTTACCAAGCGGCAGTTCTGGAACACTTCAATCAGGCTGCCGAAAAAATGAATATCACAGAGCCAAGCCTCAGCCGTTCGATAGCTGCTTTAGAGGATGAGCTTGGCGTAACTTTATTTGAAAAGAGAGGCCGGAATGTAATACTGACCAAGGCCGGGGAGATTTTTTTAGAACACGTGTCTACTATTCTGGACGATGTAAAGAGAGCAGAGAACAAAATGCACCAGATTGCAACCGACGGCGGACACATCGATATCGCCTACGTATCACCTCTGGCAAAGGTGTTTATCCCAACTATCGTGCGCTCTTTCCTCACCGAAAAGGAAAATAAAAATATCACGTTCAATTTCTTCCAGGACATCACCTCCGTGAATATTGAGGGATTAAAAAAAGGCAGGTATGACATAATTTTCGGTTCATACTCGCCAGATGAAAATGGTATTGATTTTGTTCCTATTATAAAGCAGGAAATAGTTGCCATACTGCCTCCCGGCCACCCACTGACAATTAAGGATACCATGGAAGCCACTGATTTCGCAGACTATCCTGTGCTCGGCTATGCCAGACACTCAGGCCTTGGCAAGTACACCAGAAGCTTTTTCAAGAAGCATGATGTATCACCAAACTTCATATGTGAGTCACCCGATGAGAACGGCATCGCCTCCCTCGTGGCGCAGGGCTTTGGCATTGCGCTTGTCGCAGATGTCGATGCAATTCACCGCGATGACATCTGCATACGCCACCTCGTATCGCATGAGTCATTCTCACACACTGTATACATGGGCTACATGACAGGCAAATACCAGCTTCCGGCTATAAAGCGCTTCATAGAGTTTGTGCGCAAAAGCTGCAGCTAGGCAGTCTCCTCGAGCACAAACCTGATAAATGCCTTCGCAACCGGTGATAAATATCTCTGCTTAAGCGTTGCCAGATACACCGCTCTCTCATAAGGAGGATTGTATATATCAAGCGTCTTTACAGAAAGTGACCGAAGTATTGGAATATCAGGCATCACAGCTATTCCAAAGCCCTGCGCCACGAGACCCGCCATACTCGAATCCTCCTCCATCTCGAAGGCCACCTTCGGGAACTGTCCTATCTCCTCAAACATCTGGTCAATGACCGGACGCAGACCGCTGCCCTTCTCAAAATAAATCTGCGGATACTCTATTGTGTCGCGCAAATCCACACTGTCCTTTATGGAAAGCGGATGGTCCATGGGCACTGCAAGCACAAGCTTCTGATTCGCAATCTTCTTAAAATCTATATCCTGTTCCCCATCCTTATAAGAAGAAAAAACTATGTCATATTTGTCATCCTTTAGTCCATCTATAATCTCACCGGTTGTTCCAACCGTAAAATGAAATTCTATATCATAATCCGGGTATGCATCGAGAAATTTACGCACCAGCTTTGGCACGAACTCACTTCCCATCGTATATATATATGCCAGATGTATGATTCCATGCCTGCTGCCATTGACCTCTTTAATGCGCTGCACACCCTCATTAAGCACCTTTAATGATTCCTCAACATACGGCAGAAACATCTTCCCATATCTGGTCAGCACGACATTCCTTCCTTTTTTCTCAAACAAACGCGTGCCAAGCTCCTGCTCAAGCTGTGAGATTGCATGGCTTAAAGACGGCTGCGTAATCGACAGCATCTGTGCCGCCCTCGTATAATGCTCTTCCTGCGCCAGTACCTTGAAGTACTGCAATTGACTCAGATTCATAGTACACCCCCTGTGTATTTAGTCTAAAGATAATATACACCATTTGATAGACAAAAACTATAGGTTTCGAATAAAAGATGCATTGGACATTTATACATTTTTGCTGTACCTTGAATGTAACAAGAGTGCATTGCACTTTTTGATTGTTAAAAAAATCACATACTTTGTATATCACAGCCTTTGATAACAAATATTGACAATCAATTTAATGAAATAAAACTATAATGTAATGAGAGCAATTTACACTACCGTGTGCCCACCCGGTTAGCAGATTAAGGAGAAAAAAAACTATGAAAAACAAATATCCACATATTTTTGAGCCAATTACAGTACGCAGAATGACAGTAAAGAACCGTATCGTCATGACTCCAATGGGAACTAACTACGGTGAGCAGAACGGAGAAATGAGCTTTCTCCACATAAACTACTATGAGCAGAGAGCAAAGGGCGGCACTGGTCTCATCATCGTTGAGAATGCAAGTGTTGACTCTCCACAGGGTTCAAACGGAACTACACAGCTTCGTATTGATCTGGACAACTACATCCCAAGACTTTTCAAGCTCTGCGAGAGTGTCCACAAGCACGGTGCATGTATCGCAATACAGTTAAATCACGCCGGTGCTTCTGCAATGAGCTCACGTATCGGAATGCAGCCTGTATCAGCATCAGACGTACCTTCAAAGGCAGGCGGAGAAATCCCTAGACCGCTCGAGAAGGATGAGATTCTTCATATAGTAAAGAAATATGGTGAGGCTGCTAAGCGTGCGCAGATCTGTGGCTTCGACGCTGTTGAAATCCACGCAGGACACTCTTACCTTATCAGTCAGTTCCTTTCACCTATCACAAACAAGAGAACTGACGAGTTCGGCGGCTCTGCAGAGAACCGTGCAAGATTTGCAAAGCTGGTTATCGAAGAAGTGCGTAAGCAGGTTGGACCTTTCTTCCCTATCTTCGTCCGTATCAGTGCAGACGAGCTCATGGAGGGTGGAAACACACTTGAGGATACACTTGAGTACTTAAAGTATTTTGAGAAGGAAGTAGATGTATTCGACGTATCATGTGGTCTCAACGGATCTATCCAGTACCAGATTGATGCAAACTACTTACCTGACGGATGGCGTTCATTCATGGCAAAGGCTGTAAAAGAGAAATACAACAAGCCATGTATCACAGTCGGAAATATCCGTGACCCACAGGTAGCTGAGGACATCCTTGCAGGAGGCGATGCTGATTTCATCGGTATGGGCCGTGGACTTATCGCTGATCCTGAGTGGGTTAATAAGGTAGAGTTCGGAAATGTGTGCGATATCAGAAAATGTATATCATGTAACATCGGATGCGCAGGACACAGAATCGGCCTCAACCAGCCAATCCGCTGTACAGTAAACCCTGCCGTAAACAGCGGTGAGGATTACATGAAGACAAAAGTAAACAAGCCTTGCAACGTGGTTGTAATCGGTGGTGGTACTGCCGGTCTTGAGGCAGCCTGCACAGCAGCAGAGGTTGGATGTACAACATTCCTTATTGAGAAGAAGCCTGAGCTTGGCGGACTTGCATCAGTTATCTCAAAGATTCCTGACAAGAAGCGTCTTGCAGACTTCCCTAACTACATGATTCACCGTGCAAGCAAGCTTCACAACCTGTTTGTTTTCAAAAATACATCAGCATCAGTTGACATGGTAAAGGCTTTAAACCCTGATATCATTGTAAACGCAACAGGCTCTGTACCTACTCTCCCACCTATCACAGGTCTTCACGACCTCGTTGACAAGGATGGCACAAACGTAGCAACAGTCCTTAAGATGATTGAGCGCATCAATGAGTATCCTGAGGATATGAAGGGACAGAAAATCGCCATCATCGGCGGTGGTGCCGTAGGTCTTGACGTGATGGAATTCTTCACAGAAAGAGGCGCAGAGGTAACAATGGTTGAGATGCTTCCAATGATTGGAAACGGACTTGACCCTGTCACAAAGTGTGACACAAACGCAAAAATGGCAAAATACGGTGTAAAACAGATGACCAACACTGCTCTGCAGGAGGTTAAGAATGACCGTTTCATCGTAAAGAATCCAGAGGGTGAGATTGAGGAAATCCCATTCGATTACGGATTCATCTGCCTTGGTATGAGAGCCAACACACCTGTTCTTTCAGAGATTGATGAGGCTTTCAGTGATACCAATGTTGAAATCGTAAATATCGGAGACAGCAAGCGTGCCCGCAGAATCATTGAGGGTACAGAGGAAGGTAGAAATATCTTAAACGTGCTTGCCCGTCACGATTATTTATAAAACCTCGTAACTATTTCTGATTACGGGAATAGTTGCAAAATTCTCCTTTAAAATAATAAACCTATAAAAACTCCTAAAAAACAACAGCTCGCGTGAAACCGCGAGCTGTTGTTTTATCATATTCCTGTATAACAGGAAGCTATCTAATGATATTGTAATAAGAACTTAAATCTAGCTGAAGAACAGTTTCTTCACATCATCAACCGGCATATCCTGTCCTGTGTAAAGCTTGAATGCGGCGACACCCTGCCATAAGAGCATTCCCTTTCCGCCTACGCATGTGCAGCCTGCCTCTTTTGCTTCGCGAAGAAGCTTTGTCTCCTCCGGATTGTAAACTGCATCTGCAACTACAAGCCCCGGTCTGAAAGCTGAAAGATCTTTTACCACGCTCTGATCATCCAGAGGCTTCATGCCAACGATTGTTGCATTTGCAAAGATATCGCTTGACTGGATTTCCTCTGTCATCTTGGCTGTATCATCAATATCGTATACATTTACAACACATTCGGGAACTGCTTTTTTGATCTTCTCTGCAGTCTGTAGTGTACGCTCGAAGAAAGCATCATTTTTGTTGAAAATAGTAATCTCACGAGCTCCGTCCAATGCGCACTGCACCTGGATAGCTGTAGCGGCTCCGCCGCCTCCGGCAACTGTGATTTTCTTTCCTTTGATGTCAATTCCGTGATCCTTTAAGTTGTGTACGAATCCCTCACCATCTGTGATGTGTCCTGTAAGCTTGCCGTTGTCATTTACTATAGTGTTTATGGCTCCGATAATCTGGGCTGCCGGTGAAAGCTCGTCCATGTACTTTGCAGCCTCTACCTTATCAGGCATGGTCACATTACATCCACGCATATTGAAGGTCTTCATTGCTGCAATAGCATCCTTAACCTTGTCTTCTTTTATATCAAATGCAACGTATGCATAGTCCAGACCGAGTTTTTCAAAACTGTAATTGTACATAGCCGGTGAACCAGAATGACCGACCGGTGATCCTATGAGTGCTAATAAGCCTGTGTGACCTGAAATACGCTTTTCCATTGTAAATCCTCCTAAGTGTTTCGTTTTGTACTATGATAACTCTTTTATAAGACATGCGCAAGCACTTTTTTCATTTAAAGCGTTAAAGTTTATTTTGTTCTTTTCCTCATCTTTATATATTCTCTGAAAACCGGTCTGATCGGATCAGAAATATCCTCCGGAATATCATCCACATCAAAAAACTTAAGCTCCTCGACTTCCTCCTCCTGACGCTTTATCGTGCCATGATATTTGCGGCATATGTATATGATTTCCACATTATAGACTTCATCGCCGTTAGGATAGATGTAATGTGTTTCCTCGCCTGAATTGATATAAAACAGCTCCATATCGTCTGCAACAAGCCCCATCTCCTCAAAGAGTTCTCTTTTTGCAGCCTCCTCGACAGTCTCACCAAGCTCTATAGAACCGCCAGCGTAGCCCCACTGGTGATTGTCTGTGCGCTTTCCGAGAAGCACCTGTCCGTTTTCATTTTCAACGATAATGCTCGCTCCTGCCTGCAGTAAAGGGGCATGTCCGACCACCTTTCTAAGATCCATTATATAATTGCTCATGTTGTGTCCTTTCTTATTTTGACAGTTCTTCTATTATGCACTCATGCGATTTAGTCTTTTTATCATAATTAATCCCGACAAGTAAAATATTTCCGGTATACTGTAAAACAGACTGCGGATACTGTCTGTCTTTTATTTGGTTTATCGCAGTTTTTACGTCTTTATTCCATTTAAGTTCAACTACCAAAGCCGGATAATCCATGACATATTCCTGTTTAGGAATGAAAACAAAATCTGCAAAGCCTCTACCTGTAGGAAATTCACGTATTGGTTTAAAATAATACTTCATTGCTGAAATATATCCTATGGCAAGCACGCTACTCAATGAATTTTCATTATTGTACTGTATAGTGGAAGCATACTCATTGTGAATTTTATCAATATATTCCGCAACCACTTTTTCTTCCATATCAAGCGTTGCCTCAAGCAGCCGTTCTGACTGGGTTTCAAACTCTATCAGCTCGTTCCACTTATCATCCTCAACCGCATTCATAAACTCCATACGAATTTCCTCATTCGGAATATATGCCATCTGCCGTTTCTGATCATATGCCAGATATCCAAGGTGTATAAGCAACGTCATAACATCATTTTTATTTCTGAATGTAACCATGTCGTTCTGAAATGTAGTAGTTTTAACCTCTGTTTCTGCACCTGAAATCATTTCAACTATAGCACTCTTAAGACCATCAAAATCCTTATTTATAAGTGGCTGGATAGAATCATATGTGCCTGTCTGGCTCCAATAGCTTTGAAAATTCCCCCATTTAATTACATTACTCACAGCTTTTGGATTATATATATGATATTCACCCAGCAGGTAACCATCATACCATTTCTTCACAAGTTCAAAATCACGTCCGGACTTTTCGCATAATTTCTTCACTTCATCCTCTGTAAAACCAATATAATGTGCAAATCCCCCAGGAGATATCATAGTGAATTCTTCAAAATTATTAAGTGCCGACTGTGTCTTAAGCTTCTTAATCGGCAAGATTCCGGTCAGATATGCAAGCGCAATATATCTTGTAGCCGATGAACCTTTAAAAAGTCCTCTGAGAAAATTAATATACTCCTCCTGTACTGACTGATTATTTGCCTCATCGCGAACCAGAACATCCCACTCATCTATTATCACTATGAATCTTTTTCCTGTCTGTGCATTTATTTGTGAAAGCATATCTGAAAGCGTAACTCTCCCTTCAACCTTCACATCCGGAAATGCAAGTTTAAGCTCAGCGACTGTATTCTCTATAATATATGATACAACATTTTCTGGGCCTTTTGCCGGTTCTATACACCACTGTATATCCAGATGCAGCACATCATATTTATTAAGATATTTCTCAAAGCTATCCTTCTTACTTATATCATATCCCATAAACAGTTCTCTCGAATCACAGCCCATGCTATAATATGCAGCCATCATATCTGCTGTAATAGATTTACCGAATCTACGCGGTCTGCTGTTACATATAAATTTTGATGTGGTATTTATCACACTGTTTGTGTAATCCAGCAAACCTGTTTTATCAACATATATCTCAGAGTTAACGACATCCTGGAATGAACTGTTATCCGGATTTAAAAATCTTCCCATAGTCTCTCCTTTTAAAATCTCATCAAGCAAAAAATCCGCTGTACTATAATACCTATAGTATAGCGGATTTCAAATTTGTTTTCCATATATAAAGCACATAAAATTTATCAGCTCACAGCCCTGTATTCCTCAAGTGCTTCCTTTGCCCTTGGCGTAAGCCTGCGTGGAACCGAAATCTCAACAGTCACATACTGGTCTCCCTTTACTGAAGGATTCTTCATGCTCGAAATACCCTTGCCCTTGAGACGTATCTTGCTGCCGCCCTGTGTACCTGCCTTGATACTGCACTCCACATCTCCATACAAAGTATGCACCCTCGCCTTACCACCGAGAGCCGCTGTCGTAAACGGAACACGGATTGTACTGTATACATTCTGTCCCTTCCGCTCAAACTCACTGCTCGGTGTCACATTTACGTTGAGAAGCACATCTCCGGCTGCACCACCGTTTCTGCCCGGATTGCCCTGTCCTTTAAGTCTGACTGTCTTGCCGGACTCGATTCCTGCCGGAATATGGATGGACAGATTGGAAACCTTGCCTGTGGTCGGATCCTGTAACGAAATAGATTTCTCGCATCCGAAAACAGCCTCGTCAAATGAAATCGTAAGGTCAGCCATAACATCTGAGCCCTTGCAGCTCGTTGAACGTCCACGCGCTGAACCACCTGTGAAATTGCTCCAATCTGCACTGTTTCCACCGAAGCCCCCTGCTCCACCTGTCCTGTACGAGCCACGACTTCCGGAGCTGCCACCATGTGAAAACATATCTCCGAACATTGAGAAAATATCATCCATATCCCCGGAGCCGTTCTCAAAATGAAATTCCTGATGTGTAAATGGTCCGCCATTTGAGCTGTATGAGCCACTGAAAGAGCCATTGCCGCCGAAGCCGCCGAAGCCACCGAAGCCGCCCTGTGCAGCCTGTCTTGCAGCCTCCTCGGAAAAGCCCTCCTGCAGACCAGCAAAGCCAAACTCATCATAGAGCTTACGTTTTTTCTCATCACTGAGGACATTGTATGCCTCCGTGACATCCTTAAACATCTCCTCAGCGTGCGGATTGCCTGCATTTGTATCAGGATGATACTTCTTTGCCAGCTTACGATAAGCCTTCTTTATTGCCTCTTTATCCGCACTCTTGTTCACTCCGAGAGTCTCATAATAATCTCTCTTTGCTGCCATTATACTCACCTGCCTTTCTATTTACCTGTAACAATTTATCATCATAATTAAACAATATACATTACACCATATAGTATAAGCGGACTGCACAGGCAGCCCGCTTATCATTTGCAATATCTGATTATCCCTCGATGGAGATACATTTCTTTTCCTCAACCTGTGGTTTAGGCTGCTTCTTTGGAATATCCAGGCGAAGGATTCCATGCTTGAAGGATGCCTTTATGTCATCCTGCTCAATCTCGTCACCCACATAGAAGGTTCTCTGACAGCTTCCTGAGTAGCGCTCTCTGCAGATATACTTCTTGCCATCTTCCTCTTTCTGATCTTTCTCTAAGCCTTTCTCTGCTGTAATGGTCAGATAACCATTCTCTAAAGAAGCCTTAATCTCATCCTTTTTGAATCCCGGAAGATCCATCTCAAGCTCATAGCCTTTATCGCTTTCCTTGATATCGGTGAGCATCATTCTCTTTCCGTTGTGTCCGTATAATTTCTTCTGTGCCTTCTGTACGTCCCTGTCATCAAACCAAGGATCATTGAACCATGGATCACTGAAAAATGTATCAAATAAGTTGTTGTTTGTAGTTGTTAATAACATAGGTCATACCTCCTTATATACCTGTAACTTTCCTTTTGGAAATTTGCTTTCTTTTGTTTACAAGTATGTTATAGCACTATTATTAGCACTCGTCAATAGTGAGTGCTAATAAAAATTATAAACTTTTTATTAACCATTACAGCACAACCTTATCTTCTGCGGATAATACTGCAGCACCATATACAGCTTCATCTTATCTCCCCTGTTCCAGTCTTTCTTTGATACCTGCTGCTCATTCATTGTATATGGTATAACAAAGGACGCCTCCTCCCCGGCATTAAGCTTTATCTCCAAAGCTTCCAAAGTAGGATTTAATTTAAAAAACAGCTCCATGTCATACTGATCACCATTGGTTCCCATTTCAAATGCAAGGCTTGTAAGGTCAAGTGATGTTGTATCGTCCTTTACTTTGGTAACTGACAAGGTTATAAAACCCACACGCACACTGTCGAAAGGATATTCTGAACCATCATCCATCTGATGATATACATAATCCGGACATTTTTCTTTTAGGAGACTGCCATCGCCCCACTCCCATCCGGTCTGCTTTATCTCATAATTTCCAAGCTTTATAGTGTCATTGTCTGTATATGTGATGACCTTTGGGGATGGATAGCAATGATTCAGATAAACAATCCTTGCCAAAACAGCAATCATCACAATTCCTATGAGCATTCCCGAAAAAAGCCTTACTTGTTTTGATTTCCTTTGCTTCATAATAAATTCTCCTCGTTACTTCAATTTAAACCTTCCGCTGTCCACCAGATAGATTACATCTGATAGATTTTCAAGCTCATCCTTATCGTGAGAGCTAAGCAGTATAAGACTTCCTTTATCACGCATATCCCTTATGATTTCTGACAGTTTTTCCTGCCCCTCCTTGTCCAGGGCGTTAAAAGGTTCATCCAGCAAAAGAAGCTTTGGTTCCTCCATAATGGCACAGGCAATACCCAGTCTCTGCTTCATTCCAAGAGAATATTTTCTATACTTTCTCTTATCGTGTGGGTTCAGTCCAACCGTTTCAAGTGCCCTGCTTATATCAACTTCACCTTTATTTATTGATGCAAGCATTTTTAGATTGTCATAGCCTGTATAACTATCTATAAAGGCAGGATTCTCAATAAGCATTCCTATCTTTTCCGGAAAAGCCATATTTTTTCCAAGCACCTTGCCGTCGATACTGATGGTACCGCTTGTAGGATACATAAGTCCGCTTACCGCTCTCATCAGCATTGTCTTGCCGGAGCCGTTTACGCCCTGAAATCCATATATATTACCACTTTCCAGTGTCATGCATACATCATCGAGTACCAGAGCCTCCTTTATCTTTTTAGAAACATGTTCTATCTCTATCTTCATAAAATACCTCACAAAATATTTTTTCTATTAAAATACACACTTCCGAGCACAACAGAAACCACCATCACAATAATGCAGCTTACTATTCCGGCAGTTGCATCCATTCCGAGCGCACAGATTCTGTTGTTTCTGATGATCATAAGATAATTTCCCATAAGAAACGGACTCACCCAGTAAACAGATACCACAAGATAAACTATGGAAACAATATATCCAGCGATCGCACCGGCAAAAATACTGATAGTAAGCTGCACCACCGCAATTGTACAGGCGCATAGCATTGGCAGTATCAGCCACACAAGCACTTCATTTCCGGTCGAAAACTGCCGCATATCAATTCCCATTTCCATGAGCATATCATCAGGCTTTGTGCTCCACTTCCCGATTGCACATGTCACAGCCGCAAGAACCAGTATCATTGCAGCATAATACATAATCACATTTATGAGCGTCCATATGTACTTACTCCATAACCACTTAAACCTGCTGCCTGACAATATCAGTGTCTTTTTGCCTGCACCATACAGATCTGACAATGGATAAAATCCTACCATAAAAAATAAAAACGCATAAAACAAAAACCACGACACCGGAATGGTGAATACGCTGTCATCTGTCTTTATGTATGGCGGCATACCCTGAAGTATATTTGTAAAGTATGCCAAAAATCCAAGCTCCGGTGAATTTACACTAAAATCACTGACGGTGATAAATGAAAAAAATACAAATATGAATACTCCGACTATCCATTTTATCTTGTTTTCCCTAAATCCTATTCTGATATCATATAAGATCAGATTTGCAAAAATTCTCCTATTCATAAGCAACAAGCTCTTTCTTTACCGCATGTATGTAAAATATAATATTTACCACTATAAGGATAATAAACGCACAGATCACAACCCGGATATCATTTCTAAACGGTGCACTTGGTCTAAGAAACATTACCGGTGATAAACTCACCCTGTTTACAAAATGAACCATGCAGAACACAAATATGTATATGATAAACGGTGTCAGCAATATCCAGAACCGGTTTCTTACAAAATTAACCGCCCACAACACTGCACAGTTTAAAAGTCCCCAGAAGCAGCCATCAATCAGCACAAAAATCAGATTGTATACAAGTGGATGTGTATAAAATACCCCTGACATGATATCCATTGCCGCTACCGGAAATGTGCCTGTTCCTACCTGTGGTATTACCATCGGAAATACCATTGCAGTAAGCAGAAAGTCAAACACCAGTGGTATCATTCCAATAAGCGCACCGCTTACAAATGCAGCCCCATATTTTGCTCTTATATAATCGCTCTTCTTTCCTCTTGATATGATCTGGGCAGCATACCCTGATTTAACATCAAAATAAAAGCTTCTGCCATACGGTAT
>ERZ1034701.76-NODE-76-length-41220-cov-5.827863_pt1 | contig 41220 bp, 70 predicted proteins | sample MGYA00520651_ERZ1034701 | MGnify/ENA primary metagenome ERZ1034701 (study PRJEB33766, sample SAMN09781713) | gut metagenome | biome: gut microbiome | host: Homo sapiens | place: Madagascar | study: EMG produced TPA metagenomics assembly of the PRJNA485056 data set...
GCGGATGCTGCGCCCTGGTCTCCCGTGGCGGCGGCTGCGCCCTGGTCTCCCGTGGCGGATGCTGCGCCCAGGTTGCCCGTAGCGGATGCTGCGCCCTGGACGCCTGTGGCGGCGGCTGCGCCCAGGTTGCCCGTGGCGTGATTTTCCTTTTCTGCGTTCGCCCGCCTGATTGCTTCATCGAAACCGATTTTCTTCTTTACATACTCGATCTGCGCCTTGACGATTCCGGGAATGCCGATTTCCGCCTTGATCTTCAGCGTTCGTGCGGCAAGCTTCGTGTCAACCCCGCCATGATTGATGTCTCCCGATGCTTCGATCTCAAAATATCGGCTGGATGCCGGTGGATAGTACGAAAAAACATCCAATGGCGCTTCACAGGCGTGCAGACCGTTTTGGCAGCAGGAAACATCGCCGTCCGCAGTGTATTCCTTGCCGACCTCGTACTGCATCCCGCGGCACTTACCGTTTAAATCCGTTCCTTTGTATGCAATCATCTCTCAGTATCCTTTCTTGTTGCACTGATCCCGTGCAAAATCGCTTCCCTGCGGATGAGCATTTCACACAAGCTCTGCACCGTGGCGACGTTCATCGCCTCACAGAGCTTTTCGAGCATTTCTGCGCCTGTTTCCGTAAGACGGAAGCAGTAACGGTGCGTTTTCTTGCGCTTGTCAGACTTTTTCCGAGGCTTGTCCAGACTGTTTACCAGCGCCTGCGCCTCCGGGATGAGCTGGATCGCGTATTTCTCCGGCGCTTCGCACTTGCAAAGCAACTGCTTGTCGAATCCCGGAAAGTCGGGCTTAACGGCGTCAACGACCGTCCTCCAGCCGTGACGCGCGTGAGAGTCTTTCAAACTTGACATAGTTTCCTTTCTGCCCTATAATAAGGGCGACATAGAATCCTTTCTTGTTGACCTCTGCCGCGTTGCCGCGCGGCGGGGGTCTTTTTCTTTGCTTTTCGAAACATGGCGGCGCGGCGCTTTTCTCTTCCTTTGCTGTGCCTTGCTTGGCATGTCTGTGCCTTTCTGTGCCGTGCTGTGCCTTGCTGTGCCTTTGCAATGCAGGGCTAGACCGTGCTTTGCCTTTGCTGCGCTGCGCCAATCGCAGCTATTCCGTTGCGTCTCCCAGCATCGCCACGCTTTGCACTGCCATTGCTGTGTCTGGCTGTGCTCCTCGGGGCGACGCGATGCCTCTGCTACGCTTGACCCCGCCGAACCGTGCCACGCCTTTGCAAGGCATCGCCATGCAGGTCACAGCTTTGCCATCGCTTCAATCTGCAAGCACTTCGTAAGCAAATCTGCCCTTGCCGGAATTGCGCCACTGACCGATGCCGCGCAGACGCCCGTAATCCAGCCATTCCAGAACCGCGTCCTTGTGCGCCTTTTCATCGAAAAGCGTGATCTCGAACTCGATCGAGCTTCCTGCGGGAATTTCTTCGGACATTGCGAGGGAAACACGCTCACCTTGTGCAGTCTGCGCGCGGAGGGGACGCTGGCATTCGCCAATCTCGCCGTTGACGTGAATCGGAATGCAGCGGGGTTCGACAAAGACAAGACCGTCGATGATCTTTTTATAGGCTTTCAGCGCGCTCGACCTGGTAGACTTGACGCGTGCCAGCATCCCGCAGGCGTCCTTGAAAAACCCCTTGATCTGGTAGTCGTACAGAACCGGCTTGCCGTCCACGCGCGGGAACACGGTCTTCCCCTTTTCCGCTACGGCGTCCACGCCGATCGCTGCGATCTCATCTTCGACGGTAGCGGCGTCCGGCGCTTTCGACGCGATAAAGTCTCGCGCGACGTTTTCATTGCTGGGCCATGTGCCCAGCAGGGCTTCCATGAATGTTACTCTCACTTTCATAAATCGGATTCCTTCCTTTTTAATAATCAATTGCCGCAATCAGCTCTTCGCGGCTGATGCCGAGTTTCTTGCAGCCGCGGAATACGCGGCGGAGATATTCGCCTTGCGGGTCGTCAAGGATCTTTTTGACGCTGTGGTCACACGTCACGCCGAAATAGCCTTGCAGTTTCTCGTTGGTCAGCTTCCGATCTCGCTTGTACCCGTACAACAGACGGGACAGGTTCTTCGCGGTGTTATCCCGCCCAAGTTTTACCGCTGGCATTTTGAGCCCCCTTTCTACTCAATCGGCGTCAAGTCCATAACGGATTCGGGGTAGCCAGACCACTCTCCGTGATTTTCACGTTCCCACTGTGCGGAAAAAAGCCATTTGTTCAGGTCAATTTTTGAATGCGTTAGTGCGGCGTCCTCGATTTCGCGTTCCGCAACATGGGTTTCAATGTACGCTTTCTGCTGAATAAACTCGTCGATTTCACGCGGAATCCTAAGAGCATGGACGCCAAAAATCGTGGTGCAGATAAGCACGAGCGGAATCCCAATCCCGATCATCCAAATTGGCAGCACCATATGATACGTTTTTGCTCCCAGAATAGCGCCCGCGATGATAAGGGCAACGCCGATTGTCGACAAAATAAGCCAGTTCATTTGTATTCACCGCCATCCTTTCCGTTGCGATTTATCCGCTCTTCATACTTCTTCATGCGGATGAGTTTCAGCCCGTATTCAATTGCGGCTCTCACTGATGCGCTTTCCTGCACGCCTGCTGCCGTAAGCGCCGCAAGCATGATCGCCGTTTCCTCCCGACGTTTCATGCGCCCTCCTGTTTCCGCTGCTTTGTTGCCTCGATTGCAGCGCGTACTTCCGCGAGCGGAACGCCGTAGATACGGGCGAGCGGCTTGTGATACTTCTCAGACGGTGTCCAGTCCTCCGCCTCCCAATGTGCGATCGCTGTATCCGAGACATTCAGCTTATTCGCCACCTGCGGGCGGGAGTATCCGCACCGCAGGCGCATTTCTTTCAAAGTTTCCACGTTTGCCCTCCTTGTTCGATTATTTTGATAAATCAACGTTGACAAAACGCCGAAAAGCCTTTATTATGTAAGTGTCAGCCAACAAAATATCGGCGATAAATCCGCGAGCCACATTTTGCACGGGGGTTGGCGTTAGCTTTGCCTGTTTTGATTTATCATGTAGTCATAGTATATACGACGTTTTATCGTATGTCAAGCACTATTTACGATGTTATGTCGTTTATTTTCATTTGCTTGTAGGTGTGCGGCATGAGTGTGTTTTCAGATTTCCTTAGCAAATCTTCCGCGTACTCTTTTGCCATCGGCATTGACAAGAAGGGCGCAACACAACATTTCGGCTTTGAGTCCTCGCCGCACTTGCTTATTGCAGGAGCTACAGGTACGGGAAAATCGGTCCTTTTGCACAACATCATCCTGACGCTACTTGCACATAATTCCCCGGAAAAACTGCGGCTCATTTTGTGTGACACAAAAATTGCTGAGTTATCTGTGTATAACGGAGTTCCGCATATGCTTGCCCCGACGCAATACGACACCAAAAAAATCGAAGAGGTTTTACATTGGGCGTATGTCGAAACGTATAGGAGGTTGCAAACTCTTAGTTCCGCAAACACTCGAAATTTCCAAGATTACAATGATTACGCGTGGGAGAATTTCATCAGTGACAGCGGACTGCCAAGAATCCTAATTGTTGTTGACGATGTTTATTCCGTTATTTCAAACAGCAAGGACGCTATTGATAGCGTCCAGAAGATCATTCAAAACGGTCGGCTTGTCGGCATCCACCTTATCATTGTGACACAGACGCCAACGTTGGGAGTTGCCAGAAGTATATCGTTATCAATCCAAAACAAGGTGATTTTTTCAGTTGCGTCGAAAGCTGAATCAAAGGCGTTGATCGGAACGAGCGCAGCCTATGAATTGCGAGACGCCGGTGAATGTATTTTTTCCGTTGGCGGTGGGCGTTACTGGGAAACCACTGTATCTATGCCAGACGAAAGCGATTTTGAAAGCATACTAGGGGCAATCAAAGTTGACGATATACCGTCTACGCAAATTTTGAAGCAAGATGTTGCGAGCGAAGTCGAAGATGAATCTTGCTCGGAAGAAAGCAGCGACGAATTGACGTCAGCAGCCATTGAAGTAATATTGGAAACTGGTCAAGCCTCCGTGTCAATGATTCAAAGACGGTTAAATCTTGGATATGCTCGTGCGGTAAGGATCATGGACGAAATAGAGGAAAGAGGCATCGTCGGACCATTCGATGGTTCTAAACCGCGCGTAATACTTGTAACGCGTGAGCAATGGGGGATCATGCAGCGAAACGAGCCAGAAGCACAGACAGTACAAGTTATTAGCAAGGTAGATTATGGCAAAGCACAAGTTATTAGCGAGGTAAATCATGGCAAAGCGCAAGACAATCACCGGCATAAAAATTTCTTCAGTCGAATCTGTTCTATGTTCTCGCGGATGGAGTAAGGCGTTTTTTTGCGCAGAGCTGATGGGAAAAGGTCGCGGGTGGATCACTGAATGGAAGAGAGAGCGAAATTTACCCTCCCCCGAAGAAGCCGCCCGTATGTGCGCTATTCTACAGGTAGAGCCGGAAGAGATTTTGAGCGAACCGTCCGATATAGAACTGGTGCGTAGTCTGATCGAACAGGAGCGGGGAATAAAAAAAGACCCCATCCCGAAGGATGAGGTCGAAGATAGCGAAACCGCAGAACTCCGTGAAATTTGGAGTTCTGCGGATAAGAGTGAGCGCCGTGATTTGCTTGAAATGGCACGTATGCTAAAGAGCCGGAGAAAGCAGAATGGATGATGCAAGCAGCCTTCCGTTTTCGGAAATCGAGTTAAGCAAAGCCGAGAGGAAAATGCTTAAAACGTTGAAAAGCCACGCAGTTTTCGCAACAGATGATATTCTTCAAACTGCACAGCGGCTAAAACATTTTGGGCTTGCAAATCTGCACCCGATTCCCAGCACACCGGGTGTTCCCGTGCTATCATTCGGCGGGTCTTTCACAATTAGCATAAAAGATCGCGGGAAGGATTACTTGGCGTATATTGAGCAGCGCAAGAAGTCCACAAAGGATAGCCGTCTCCACGACTTAGCGATCGCAATAATATCATTCCTACTAGGGCTGCTTACGTCTGAACATTTTTGGAATTTCCTGAGCAGATGTCTGTCAAAACCCGAGGGGTAAAGTCGCTGCAAGCTGCTTTGAGCTTTTTTTCGCAAACAAGAACGACTTCACCGCCTGGGTCAAATGCGCCGATTGCGTGTTCGCACATCTGGCAGGATTCTCCGCACTCCTTTTGCGAAGAAATCGTAGTTCTGATTTTCCAAAGCTGCGACATAATGTCATCGTATTTTTTTCTGCTCAGAAACATTGTTTCGCTCCTTCCACATTTTAATAAGTTCACGTTTTTCCTCTGTTGTGAGTCCCATTAAGTATTGAAAACCAATATCAGCTGGCGCAGTTTCTTCGCCATTATTATAGCAATCTTTAAGCTTTGCAGTCAAGGCATCAAGCTCGACATTCTTCGGCATGGCGTTCTCCCTTCAAGATTCCATTATTAGTATTCAAGTTCCGAGCTTTTAAGGGGAAGGGGATATTCCGTCAGTAATTCCGACGGCAAACTCTGCCGACATGGAATCACGCTCAATTCAAAGAGCGTTTTGCGCAGCGATCATCTTTGCCTCCAACATCGGAGACGCACGCGAACAGAAGCGGAGCGCCTTTAATATAATCCACGCTGACGCTGTGTACCTCACGGAACAGCGCCCCGTCTACGATAACATTGACCTTACCATTGTTCACTCGGATGTTAATGCTTTCCATGTCTGACCTCCTGCTTATTCTAGCTTGTTTGTTCTAATATTTCAATTGGCATCCTTCACAAATTCACCGTCACTTTTTCAGCAGCTTGGAAATGAATCTGCGTCATTTATGGGACTGATGATTTGATACCATAATTTTTTGAGCAGCCCCGTCGTATGTGCAATATACGATGGGGCTTTGTTCCAGATACACCAAGAATTACATCTGCCGCGTATCCAGCGTAGCAGATGACCCATGAAAAAGTAAATGCCAAAAAATGCGTTTCAGCATCTGATTTTGCGTTTTCGTACGCAAGATCAGGAACAATGTGCGCAAAATCTGCGAATGGAGGCTTTTTAATGTCCGCAATACAAGAGCTAGAACCGTACATCTCGGCGTATCAGGGGAGGATAAGGCAGGCAAAGGACGATAGTAAGATGACGCTGCAAGAACTAGCCACGCGCTCTGGCGTGCCGGCGTCAGCTGTTCGCCGCCTTTATGCTGGAACGCAGACAGACCCAAGACTTTATAACTCTGCGGCGCTTTGTAAAACGCTTGGATTGTCGCTAGATCAGATGTTCGGTCTGCACCAGCCGAAGGGGAGTCCAAATGATCTTATTGCGCGCAATCACCAGCTCGAAATCGAGAACGCACGGTTAGTTGCCACGAATGAGGCAACTAACGCTCAGATCAAATCCGTTCATTCTCTGTGTTATCTGCTGGTGTTTATATGCGCTATGCTGACGATGTCGTTGATCTCCTATCTTGTCCTGGACTCGCAGATAGCATATGCCGGCATCATTAGAGGTGGAGATCTTTCCGTCGCGGCTTGGGTATTGGTCGGTTCGATCATTGCATCCGTTATAGCAAGCGGAATCACGATTTTGCGAATTATCCGAAAGGAGCGTCATCATGAGGAAGATGAAAGCACCCGAAGCTGAGAGGCTTCCATCTGGAGCATACCGCTGCCGCGTGATGGTTGGCGGTAAATCAAAGTCGTTTACCGCGCCTACAAAAAAAGCTGCCGAGAAAGCAGCTGTAGAGTATAAACTCGTTGCGCTTCAGGCGCACGAAGAGAAGCGGTGCAACATAACACTGGGAGAAATAATTGATAAATACATCGCAGACATCAATGGTCCATCAACATCACCATCCACGCTAGTCAATTATGAATCTTACAGGCGCAATCACTTTCAGGTACTTATGTCATTGACTGTGGAGCGACTGACGGACGAAGTGTGTCAAGACGCTATCAATGCCGAAGCCCATCATTACGCACCAAAAACCGTACTAAACTGCTGGGCTCTAGTTGCCGCCGCGCTAAATCATAAAAAGCTACGCACCCCGGAGGTGCGCCTGCCGCAGATCGTGCAAGATGAAAAACCATTTTTAGAGCCAGAAGAAATTCCTGTTTTTCTCAAAGCTGCGGAAGGTGACGACTTGGAGATTCCAATTTTGCTCGCCATGCACTCCTTGCGCCGGTCTGAAATATTCGGTATGCGCTGGGAGAATATCGACACTCGGAAAAGAATCATACACGTCCGCGGCGCAACGGTGCGCGGAAATAACGGTTTAGAAAATAAGAAAACAAACAAAAATGTGACGTCGAGGCGCGACATACCAATATTTATAGACAGGCTTTGTGAGCTTGTAAAAAAATGCGATAAAACGGACGAGTTTGTATATACTGGCGGAGAAAACACGCTGTGCCGCCGCATAAACAGGATTTGCAGTAAGGCTGGCTTGCCAGAAGTCGGAACGCACGGACTTAGACACTCTTTTTGCTCGCTCTGCGTATACAGGCGGATACCCGATAAAATTATTATGCAAATCGGTGGTTGGTCCGACCCAAAAACGATGAAGAAAATTTATACACACATCACAAAGACGGATTACTCAAACACTGTAGCAGCATTGAAAAGCGCATTTTTGCCATGAATTTTGCCACGAATCAAAAAATACAGTGTTTCCAATGCTTTTGCGCGCGTCGTTGTGGGTTCGAATCCCGACACTCCGACCAAATGAAGGAAACCTGCAATCCATTGAGATTGCAGGTTTTTCTTTGTATGCCAATGCTTTTCGCCATTTTAGTGGTTTAGTTGTTTGTTGCAAAATTAAAACATTTCGTGCAATTTCGAAACAACTGTTACAACGAATTTTGCCACGAATTTTGCCACGAAATTTCTCTCAAGGCGCGTTTTTGATCTTGCGCATAACCGAATCATATACACGGATATTCACAACTGCTAAAGAATCCATAAGCTCGTCAATGATTTTCCACACTCGTTCAGGGTCTTTCCCGGCGACAGCGAGCAAAAAATCGCTATCGCCATAATCCCCCACAACTTGTTCCTGGACAGCTACGGGAGCTGACGCGCCAGAGTACTCGTTGATGTACCGCCCGCCGCGCTCTTCTTCCTGCATCTTGTCGCGAATCGTGTACAGATTCGCTAGTTTGGCATAATTAGAGTAGCTGGATTCCTCAAATTCCAACCTTGCAATTGCCGCTCGAATTTCGGCTTTATCCAGCATTTGCGTCCCTCCTTACGCCCGGTCGATTTGCTCTATGCAACGGCGGATCGCATCGCGAGTCTTATCGTCATCCGCGTCGCGCATCATGTCGTCCAGCTGCTCGCGCATATGCTCTCTGGCATCGGTGCGGCTGTATCTGCCCATTGCGTCGCGGTGGCGTCCCCGGTAAGAGCTGCCCCTACCATATGTACCGCGCAAGTCTGCCGCCCAGTTCCCCCCACGAGAATACCCGTCGTCGCGCGAATAATCGCCATCCTCGAACATTTCAATTTTGTAGGTATTTTTGATGGAGCTCGTCAGCTTCTGGATCGCGTCCAGATCGCCCGCAGACATTTCGCGCTTGTCGGCAATTTCGTCAAGCTCTTTGCAGAGCATTTCACGCAGGTTTCTCAAATCGTACATATTGCATCCTCCTTTCACGATACGCGCTCGACGATCATATTGCTATTTGCGAAACTGATCGCCTGTGCGCTGGTGTTCTTCGCCGCTACAGTCAAGCAGCAGCCGCGCGGAACTTCCACAAATGTTGAAACGTAGATGTTGAAATAGTTCTCTACAGCAGCTGGCGTCACGATCGCTGTGGCGCTGTTCAAAGCCTCCCCGTTAATGGCAAGCGCAGCGGTGATAGCTCCAACTGTTCCGCCTGTAGGAACGGCGATATTCGCGCCAAAGGATACGCGGAACTTCGCCTTGCATTGCTGCGTAAGCCCGCGCAGCGTAACGAGCCCGCTTCCTTCGCGATGTACGATGCACGGCTTTCCGCAAGCCGCCGTGGAGATCAGAGGGACGTTCTGCCCAGCGGCGACAGTTTGAATCCCGGATGATGTAAATTCAGCCATAAAATCATTCCTTTCTAAATGCGTCGAATGCGACACGGTTAAAAATAGCGACGGGACGATTGCCCCGCCGCGTTGCTGTCGAGTATCGGCAATGGGGCCGATCATTTTCGTGAAGTCACGAAAAAGCTCTACGTTATGGAGTTAAGCGCAGTTGCCGCAGCCGTAGTTGCAACCGCCGTTATAGCCGTTACAGCCAGCGAACTGGTAAGGAGCAGGAACCGCAAAAGACGGAACCGGGCGCGGGTTGTAATACGCCAGCTGGCCGCTCACGTAAGACTTGAGCGTGTCGTTCTGCGCCGCCTGAGAAGCCGCCAGCTGCGCCGCAAAGAGCTGCTGGTTCTGCTCGGCAATCTTCGCGTCCTTTGCAGCCAGTTCCTGCGCCGTCAATCTCTGGTCAATGCTGCGGAAGCCGCAGTTCATCGCGTCGATGATGTCGCGAGTGCTGTTCTGCATCTGGTTGCGAGTGTCGCAGGCCTGCGTCGCGAGGTTGTAATTGACGCCCTGAATCGCCTCTCTGGTCTCGCAGCAGCAGTTTGCAGCCTGCATCGCCATGTTGTTCAGCTGCTGCATAAGCGCGGCCTGCTGATTGCAGCGGGAAAGTTCAGCGTTCGAGAAGCCGGAAGTCACAGCCTGCGTTACACCGGCAAAGCCGTTAAGCATCCCCGTGTTCATCGCATAGAAGCCGTCGCAGACACCATTGTTCACGCTGTCAATCTTTCTTTCGATGTTCGAGAAGTCAGAGGCCAGAACATAGCCATCAACAACGCCGCCGTTCCCTCCACGATTGCCAAAGCCGTTTCCGTTACCCCAGCCGCAGAAAATCGCGAGGAACAGGATAATGATCCACCAGCCATTACCACCGCCCCATCCGTTTCCGCCGTCCGAGTTTGCCGGAACTACAGGCATGTTCATAGGAATACCATCGCCATTCAAACTCATAGTTTTCTCCTTTCGTAGATTTTAAAATTTATCTCAATCGTGGCCACGATTTTGACCGTTCAACTGTTCGGAATTTCCGAACTACTGCATCAACCGCTGAAACTGTCCAGCCATCTGCTGTAGCTGGTTCAACTGCTGCTGCGAGATTTTTCCGCTCTGTACGAGCTTTTCGACCTCTGCTTTCGGGTCGCCTTGAAAGCTCTGCTTGAACTGCTGAAACTGCCGCATCATATTTTGAAACTGTCCCATCATTCCGGGCATCTGCCCGCCGCCGAGTGCATTAAACAGTGGATTCATTTTCTGCCTCCTTCACCTTTCTAACGGGCTGGACGCTCAGAGCCGCCACCTTTGCCGCCAGTTCGTCAAAGTCCTTGCGGGTCACGTATTCCACCGTAGGCACTGTTTGCGGCGCTGTGGGGCTCACTGGGGCTGTAGAGCGCTCTACGAGGTCATACGTTGTCATTGCTGGTTTACCGCTTGCGTCGGCTTTCTTCACATACACAACCGGCGCATTCATGTCCCAGAGCGTGACGGCGTTATTCGGCGCGACGATAAATTCGTTTGCCGCCTTTTCGTTCGGAACCCAGATGATAGACTGTCCTCCGCTCGGCTGCTGTGGCTGCGGTTGTGGAGTCGGATACTGCATCGACGGCGCAGGCTGATACTGTGGGCGCATAGGCACATCCTGCATCGGCTGCATAGGCGGCTGATTGTAAATTGGCTGCTGATACACATATGGCTGTCCGAACATCAGTTGTCCTCCTTTTCCCAATAAAACAACGGTATTTCGTTTCCGCTATCCCACGTGTCGTAATAATCCCCGTTTAGTTGACAAACAACGTGCCCCGATAGCGCAAGTACATACACCCCGCGCGGGTGATCTTTGGCAAACTCCGCGACGGTATAGCAGTCAGGGCAGGTGTTCGGTATGACGTTGCGGATAAATCCGTGCTGGCGCAGATACGCGCCCCATACGCTGTTCGCACTCGGCATATCGCCCATTGCCAGACCCTGCACACAAAGCCCGGCATATGTCTCATCCCAGCTCTGCCCGGTAGCTTTGGCGATAGCCCGCACGGGGCAGTCTCCTACCTGTTTCCCGGAAGGATTAGGATTATAAAAAACAAAGCCCATACCAGACACCCTTTCGTTGTGTCCAGTATGAGCTTTTTTACGTTTTTATGTGCCTCAGTTGCGCATCATTTGTGCATCACTTCGGAATCAGTTTGGTAGGCGGTGCGTTGCATCCCGCATTCTTGCTGTGATATTGGGAAGCCGCCTTTGCACCGTCGCGCGCCCCAGATACAGCTCCGTCGCCACATCCACCTGCGGCAGCTTGTCCACAAAGTAAAGCCGCGCAATCTTTTCGTCTTCCCGACCAAGATTCGCCTGACGAATAACCGCTTCCATGTCCCGGCGCATCAGTCCGCCAAGCTCCGGCGGTAATTTGCATCTTGCTTGTGGAGCCATAGTCACGCCCCCTTACTTCATCGCCTTTGCGAGCTTTTTGAGAAGATCGTCACCGTACTTGTATCCGGCGAGGTAATCGATCGTGCTGTCTGTAAGACCGGCCTTCTGCTTGATGGCCTTCTTTGCTTCTTCAACCTCGGAATCAACCTTCACGGTGTCGTATTCCACCCACGGGAGCTTTCCATGCTTCTGCCACTTGCGGGCGTAGTATCCTGCTTTCGTGCCGATGTTCTGCACAGCGGTAATCTGCACGCCGTTGTCCCAGATCGGGGTGCATTCGACTGCCAGACCGTCACCGATGTACATGCCCCAATGACCGGGCATCCAGAGGCCTTCGCCGGGGATGAGCTTGTCCCAGCCGGTCGTGGACACGTCCTTGCACCTGGCGATCATGCCGTCGGCAGAGACGTCCGGCACGCCGTTCGAGGCATATTTTGCACCGCCGTAGTACGCACTTTTATCGCCGCACCAGCCCCAGAGGATGCCCTTTGTGAGATTTACGCAGTCAAAGCCGTAGACATTTTTGCCGATAAGGCTGCGCAGGTGCTTGAGGCGCGCGGCGGTGTACCAGTCCGGGTACTGTGCCGCTTTCTCGCGGATGATCGCCTCCGTGATCGGCGCGCCAAAGCAGCCCCACATATAAACCGTGTTGTACTTCTGCGCGACCTCAAGGTGTCGGCGCACAAGCTCGGACGCTTTCATCATGCCTGCGTCCCTCCGTCCTTGTCCACGGCGTCCTGCATCTTCTGGCTCTGCGTGCCGAAGTAGAACGCGATGATGACCGCATAGATGGTCATGAAGTCTTGCGAGATCTTCCCGACGATCGCCATGTACGCGAACACCGCCGTCAGCACCAGCGTCACCAGCGACTTGACGCTCAAAAGATTCCCCAGCCGTTTCTTGATGACTTCCATTTAATTTTCCTCCTCTACATCCTGTTTTTTTGCAAAAATGCGCTTAAACGCCAGCGAGATCAGCTCCACGCCAAACGCGCCGCCTGCGTAGACGAGCACGTCGCTGACATCCGTCGCGCCCCATTTGATGATTGCATACGTTTTTGCGGCGACCGCCCAGATGAGCACCAGCGTCAGCACCCGCAGGCAGTACAGCACGATCGTGCGCGCCATCTCCCCCTTGCGCCAGCGGCGCTTGTTGCGGAGCATCAGCCTACCCCCAGCCGCAGCAGCGCCGCGGCGATCAAAGCGCCTACGATCGCCGACAAGCCTGTTTTGATGAGCGTGTCCCACCACTTGGCAGGGCGCTCATTGACCCGCTGCATCGAGCCGTCCAGCCGTGCGATCCGCTCATTGATCTGCTTGAGCTGCTCCGCCATCACCTGTACGGAGGTCGCCAGATCGTGCAAAACCTTGTTGTCCTCCTCCAAGTCCTCGATCCTGCGCTTGTTCCCCTCGCTGAGTTTTTCCACCCGCGTCATGCGGTGCTCCATGTTGATCTCATCCATCCCTTATCTCCTTTTGTTTTTTAGTCCGGCAGCTCTGCCCGGATTCCCGCCTTTGCCACCGCAATGAGCGTACTAAGCTCCTGCGCCCGCGCTGTCTGCCCCTCTGCCGAGTACGCAAGATACAGCTTGTTCGCCGCGTCCACCGTGAGCGTCTGCCCGTCATACTCCACACACGCCCGCGTCTCATACGCCTGCTCACGCTTTTCCTTGTTCGTCAGCTCCGGCGGCTCTTGTACCGGCTGCGTCTCCGGCACATTCGTCAGCCGGAATCCCCCCGCGATCGCCTCCTGCCGCAGATAGTCAGCAGAATTTTCCGAGCCGACTTCAAATCCATCGTCCCGATACCTTGCTATGATGCCGCTGACCGCGCCGATGCCCTCCAGCCCGTCTGCCGTATAGCTCACGCTCTGCGCTGTCCTGACCCGCACTGCGTTCTGATATGTGCTGTCGTTTACCGTGATGTACATTTTCTCCCCCCTCCGACGCAAAAGCGCCAGTGAATTTTTCTATGCTCGTTTTACCAAGCATAAATTGTGTAATTACCGTAAAAAACCGTGTAGCCACCATTGCTATTAAAAAATGCTATTTTCCCCGTCGTTGGGTCGAAGGAACAAGTAGCAGCACCGTATACTTTGCCATCCAGATAATCGGCGCTCATTATTGTTCTTTCATCGTTTCTGTCTCCGCGAATCAAAATGTATTTTTTCCGATTAACTCAGGAAATGTCGCAGACCGATTTCCCGATTCAGTCGCATCATAGTTTGGAAAACTTGCTGTAAAAATAGTTGGTGCATTATTGACAGCCAGACTTCTCGCAATATTGCACATCATGCGGGCGTCACCCCGCTTTCATTTAGATGGGATTTACCCCCCCCAGATGGGAATTTTTGCAAATTTAATCATGGCATCCTCCTATGCGAGCGTATATATGTTATTGCTTCCTTTTGTGACAATGGTTTCCGGGTCGAGCACAAATGCTGGGCGCACGCCTGCCACACTTGACCCACCCCAGCCTGTCCGCCCACCGTTTTTTGTAACGACCCAGCCATTGCCGGTCCCCGACGGTCGGCTGCGCATCCACCATTCATGTGCAACGCCGTTCTTGTTAGAAATGCGAAGCGGTGACGCGTCATTCGTCATCTGAAAATATTCCAGTTTTGCACCATCATAGTCGAGCATTTCCATAGGTTCGCTCTGGAAGAAGCCGGTCTCTATCAAAGATAAGGCAAAAACATAGCGTTCCAGCTTCTGATATGTAGCGTCATTGTCCACAACAACAATTTGCGCAGGGAAGATGGCGCTTTTTGCTTTGTCAGACAGTCTTGCGTAAAACGTCGTGTTCATAGCTGTATCCAATTTTGAATAGGAATATGGAATAGTTCTTTTACCGCCGGATGTATTCGGACCATACATAGAATCCGTATCAGAACAGTCCTGCATCAGCATCCATGTACCATCGCACCCCGTGCCATATCGGCTGTTATTTCCCGGCACGCCCTGATTGACAACGATAAAATTCTTCATAACTCCATCCATAGCAATCTGAATGATACTGCCGACATCCAAAGTGCCAACTTTCACACCCCCGGAAGGACGCCTCTTGATATTGCAGATCATGCCGCACCTCCTCAATCATACGTCGTAACGCGAATCGGAATATTCACGGTCGGCGTGTCCACCGTCGCGGGGAATTTCACCGTCAGACTGTTCGCCGCCGTGTTGGCGATGGCGCTTGCCGAAATGCCCAGCCACGCCGCCGCCAGCTCCGCGTCCGCCGCCGCGTCTGTGCCGCTCAGTGCCACATCCACGAATGGCGCAGCGTTGTAGCTGGCTTTCAGCCCCGTCACCGAGACTGTCTGTGTTTTCCATGCCCCCGAGGTCGCCCATCCCGCAGCCGTCAGCGTCGCCGTGTACACCGCTCCAAGCTTGATGTCGGTGGATAAGGCTTTGCCGTTTACCTTGCGGGAGGTCGGCACTGCCCCGACCTCACTCGCCGTGTAGGTCGGCTTTTTTTCCGCCTTCGCCCAGCTCTGCACGGTCGGGTCGGTCTCCGTGTAGCTCTGCAACGCCGTATCCGCCTTTCCGAGCGATGTCTGCACGTCCTCCGCAAGATCGGCTTTGGCGACCGAGGATTTAAAAGCCAGACTGCCGAGGTCGGCGAGCCACCTTGCGAGCTTCCCGAACAGCACCGATAGCCTTTCTCCCGTCGCGATATTCTCCCGTTCTTTTGCCTCTTCAAATGTTACATTCAATCTTGAGCCATCTCCGCCAGGCGACAGTTTGGTGTTTGCTACGCTCTGTGCAGTTCTCGCCGTTGATTGCGCGCTCTGTGCAGTTATCTTTGCGCCGTTTGCAGTTGACTGTGCGCTGCTCGCCGCATCCATCGCCGCGCCCGCCTGTTCGTCCGCATACGCAAAAATGTCCTGCGCCTTGCCCTGCGGGTCGTAGGTGGACGTGTGCATATCGCCCGAGCCCAGACCGTCTGCGCCGTCGTTGATTTCAAAAGACCGTGTGCCGTTTGCATCTACAACGGTGACGGTCGTGACCTTCCCGCTCTTAGAGGTCGTGATCGTCGGCGAGAAGCCGTTTGCGCCGTTGGTGACCTGAAAATCATACGTCGTGTTGTCGGTAAATGTGATCGTGTAGGTATCCGTCGTGCCCGCCGCGTGCGTGCCGCTCTTGAGCGTGATGGACGTGATACCACGCCCCGGAGAACCGGCCTCACCCTTTTCTCCGCGCGGCAAGCCGAAAGTCAGCTTGAAAACCTCGTCAACAACACTCTTGGAAACAGTTGCCGGTTTTCCGTGCTCAAGCGTGATTGCGGAAACGATCATATTCAAAATTGCGTCGCGGGCGCTTGCAGCAGAGGTAGCAGCAGTACTTGCGCTCTTCTTTGCGTTTTCTGCCTCGGTCTGAGCGGATTGTGCCGCCGACTTTGCGCTGTTTGCATCCGACGCAGCCTGCGCAGCTTTTTCAGCTTCCGATGCTGCTGCTGCGCGGGCAAAGGATTTGACTTGCGCGCCGGATAACTTCTGCGCGCTGCCGTTCTGCTCTGCAACGAGCAGAGAATCATCGTTCAGCTCACTCAGTGCAGGCAGCGAGCCGATTGTTGCGTCAGCCATCGTTGCCCTCCTTCTTTTCAGTTAACAGAGCATACGCCGCGCGCATCTCCTGCCGCGCCACGGCTAAACGTTCCGCGTCGTCGCCCCGGACCGCTACCAGTGACAGGAGTCTGTAAGCCGTGTCTAAATGCTGAATCACATTTTCCATAGTTTCACCTCATTTTACTGGACAATTTCAACCGTTCCATCTGTGAAGTTGATCAGAATACCCGTAGTCTCGGCGTCATTTCCAATCCATAGTGTGTGTCCTACATTGCGCTGGTAGGTTTTCCGCACAATCCCCGCCTTTGCATTGCCAAGAATCAGCTCCGCAGAGTTATCACTACCGTATAGACCGCATTTAAACAAGCCGTCTGTAACGACTGTAAGACCGTCCAACTCCATCTGTGTGTAATAATCATTGTTTCCTTCCGTTGCATAGATTCGGCAACCGTACAGGTCAATTGCATTGATAGAGCCAGTCTGAATGTTGTCGCCGCTGATAACGGTGCGACCATCCTGCAGGTCAGAAGCGAATACAACGTCACCAGTAAACTGGATCGTCTGTGACGAAACAGTGACACCGCCAACGTTCAGAGATATGGATGAACTGCTTTCTCTGTTGCTAACTGAAAGGGTTATACTGTCTACCTTTTGCGAGATGGTACTAACACTTTGCGAAAGGCTGCTCACGTTGCCGGACAAGCTGTTTACATCGCCGGACAGCCCGGTAACTGTTGATGTGATGGAGTCCAGCTTGACATCGATGCTCGAGGACAGACCATGCATTTTGTTGTCAACTTGCAGCAGGATTTGTTCGTTCGATTTTTTGATGAGCGACCGCGTTTCCGCATAATTGCGCTCGATCTGGCGCTCCATCGGGGATTTGTATGGATATTCCTCGTCGATCTCGTCGTCCCCTCCGGCTCCAATACCAGTAGCGCACAGCGTGTCAAAGTAGACGTCTGCGCTTGCAAGAACGGAGTACATACCGCCTACCGTTACGCCGTCACCCAGCTCTGCGGATGGGTCAAGGATCGCGCCCTGCCCGCCATAGGGGCGGTACACCATACCTGTGATTTTCGAAAGAATCGACGCCGCCATCTCATTTGTCCCGTCCGGGTGTAATGCCTCGATCACACGCCCAGATTCGTTTCCAGCCTCGCCGGTGATGTCTCCGTTCGTGTCTAAGAGTCTGACCCCAGTGACCGGCTTGCTTTCCAGCCCCGGCGTCAGCGATGACAGGCTGAGTCCGATATATGTTTTATCCATGCAGTAAAATCCTCGTTCCGCCGAATGTGATCGCGTATCCGTACTCTGTCACAAGGTAATTCGTTTCTGCCGGCATGGAGTTCAGCGGCACCAGCAGGAGCTTGCCCGCGTCCGTGATGATCCAGTTCCCAGCGTTTGCAACAGCGATCTCCGCAAGCACTTCGCGCATGGTCTTAGAGCCGGAGTCTCCGATCGGATAAGCGACCGTAAAGGCCGTAGACAACGATGTCCGGCTGTCGACCTCCACGCCCATCCGCTGGGCGATGTCCGCCACAGCGGCAGACGCGGCCATCGGGAAATTTGTCTCCGAATAGTTCTCGTTGATCCAGTCCTCTTCCGCTTTCAGCATAGCGTCAAATGCCGTGACCGTCATCCAGCTGGTAACCTTGTCTGTGCTCCGCGTGGAGAAAAAGAACTCACCCTTTGGAATCCACTCACTGGATTGCGTGACCGCTCCTGTGTCGTCTCGTAGTACCATGCGTAGATACAACTGGATTTTCGCCTGCCGGGGGATCGTGCCTTGCGGAACGATCTCAATATCCAGCTCGCGGGACGCCGTATTGCCGATAGAAAAGCTCTCAAACAGCGACCCGGACACACGGGCAGACACGATTTTGTCGTGTCCGTATGTCGCACCAGCAATGACCGCCTTGATCTCCTTCTCAGCAAGTGGATTATGCAGCAGGCTCTTGTATGTAGCGCTTGTAGTCTGCATAAGTCACCTCTCGATCAAGTTGAACGACGTATCCGTCCAGTAGGTTTCATCCAGACAGTCATCATAGATTTGCGTAGTGGACTGTACAGACGAGCCGTAAAATGTACCAGTGTAGTACCCACCACTGAGAGGGTCGAGGAATGTCAGTGTGATGAACTGCGGAAACAAAGCCTTGTTGAGGCTTGCCATCTGCTCCGTTGTCATCCTTGCGCAGCTAATTTGTAGCTTGCGCTTTGCCGTGATCCGCGTGCGGTGCATCAGACCGTCCATCGTGCGACCTGTCTTGTCGGAATCAAGGTCGTTGCGTGACCACTGGATCGCCCCTTCGTTGAGCATCCATGTAAAATCCTCGTTGCCGATCTTTAGTAAAGGCTTAATATCCAAGCACCACCTTTCCGCTGGCGCGCATGGCATTCGCCTGCGCACGGGAGGTCACGCGCCCAAGCTCGCGCTCGTTGACCTGGATGACCTTGCCCTCTCTGGTAACCTCGATCAGCGTTTGCAGCAGAGACTCAAGCCTCGCCGAGCCGCCTGTTTCCTCACGGACGATCCTGCGGATAAGCGCCTCCGGCGCTTCGATGTTGTTTCCGCTCCGCTGGTCGCCGAGGACAGCCATAAACTCCCGGTTCGGCGGGATGACTGCGCCAGAAGCAAGACGGGGCAGCGTGACGTGATCCAACAGACCTACGCCGCTCCAGTCCTTGCCTATGACTCTTCCAGCCCAAGATGCCGCGCTGTTAAACCCACTAAGGACAGAGTTGACACCATCAACAATGCCATTAACGATTTTCTCAAAAAACGCAAGAACTCCGTTAAAAATTCCTTTTGCAAAGCCTTGCATATTCTCAAGCATTTTATTCCATGCCTCAGAAATTGGTTGAGTCACGTGCTCACTGAACCATGCAGAGACTGTCTCCCATATGCCTTTTACGGCGTCACAAAGTTCTTGCCACGCAGGTGCAAGAGATTCTTTCATTGCCCTAAAAAGCGCATTGATTGGCTGGATAACATTCTCATCAAACCAGCCGGATACTGTTTTCCAGATTGCTTCAACAATCATCCATGCTCCTTCAAAGATTTTCCCAATATCATTTTGGAGCGGGGCGAAAGTATCTTTGATTGGAGCGATGACCTCAGTGCCAAACCATTCATAAGACTTAGACAGAGGTTCAATAAGTTTCCTTATTGGCGATATAACATTTTTATCAAACCACTCTGCGATTCCCGCGAACGGGGCTTTAATGTTTTCCGCAATTTTAGAGAAAACAGTGCCGTATGCCGTTGAAAGAGTTCCGCCATCTTCAACGTATTTCTTTGCGGACTCCCATACGTCTTCACCGAGGATTTTTTTAACGAGTTCCACCATGAAGGAATCGCCCTCCATCCACGTGCTAACGGCGCTCGTGAATAGCTGATCTGCTGCTGCTTTGTCGCCCTTGAAAATTGCTTTGATCCCTTCCCATACATCAGACCACATTTGTTTGATTTTATCCCAATTTACGATGATCTCTGTAACACCAATAACCAGCGCGATTGCGACGGGGATTGCCCATACTGCGGCGATTGCACCGCCAGTAAGTAGTGACGCCCCGACACCAAGCATCATGCCAGATACTATTTCTCGGATCAGAGATTCAAGGCTGGCTGCTTTGTACTTGCCGTTCAAGATATTCGCAATGTTTTCGGCGGCAAGCGCGACACCGGCAATCATCAGTGCAACACCGATTTTTATGTTTTTGGGGATACTTAAGCCGGTAAGCAGTTCCAATGCGCGCAGCAACTTCATAGAAAGCGCCCACGCGCCTATAATCAAGCCGATGGTCTTTACTTTGTCGATAATCTGATCGAGACCCTGCGTGATTTTTGCAAAATCAAAATTTGGGGCAATTTCTGTGCTGGAACTTCCAGCTCCGCCACCGCTGGCGTTTTCGCTAGATAATTGATTGATCTCATCAAATCCGGCAAGCTGTTTCTCGGCTTTTTCAGCAGCTCCGCCTACGCCGGCAATAGCCTCTTTCTGATCATTCAGTTTCTTTGCTTGAGCCGCAGACGCCTCCAGCGTTGTACCGAACAGACGGGAAACAAATTTTGCGATGGCTGTGATAACGCTGGTGATTACATTAAGCAATGTTACAAATGCAGGAACAACTACATTTAGAATCGGCTGTGCCAGTGTCAGAAGTGCACCTTTCAGACGCCCGATGGCTGCACGCGCCTCATCGTTGCTCGCAATAATTTTTTCGAGCCAAGCTCGAATGCTGGAAAGCGATTTTGCGATAATTGAAAAAAACAGGACACGCTTAATAAGCCCCGCTATTCGGCTTCCTACCTTCTCAAAGCTTTTAGAGACACGTTCGGATGCCTGCCTAAGAGAAACTGTTGCAGCAGATGCATTCGTGATCTGTTCAGTCAGCGCGCCAGCTTCTTCTTTCGCAAACTCAAGATCAGTTCCGGCTTTCTGCAGCCTGCGATCGTATGCTTCAACCTGGCGTTGCACCTCGTTGTACCGAGAGGATAAGGATTTGACGTTTTCCTCTTGCATAGCGATCTGCTGTGCGGTATACTGCCCAGCAGCCGCGTTCTGCATTTCGTACAGTTTTGCGTTCGCCGCATCCAGCTCCGCCGCGAGCTGCGCAGCTTTTTCCGCAAGAGGGAATCTCTGCGACTTCATTTTCTGGATATTGGATTCGATGGTATTGATTCTTTGCGTGACCTTATCAAGCTCTTTCTGTGCTTGTTTTGCATCAGCGTCAACCGCAATCGTTACTCTGCCATCTGCCATTTTTTCACCACCTATTGCTGTTTTCCGCTTCTTGTGTTATATTTGAGCAGAAAAGGATTATATGGGTTTCTTTGGTTTTTACATTGCCAAAATGAGTTAGGAGGATGGAAATGCGCGAGTGTGTTGTTGAACTATACAGAGAGCCTAATTCTCTCGGAAGCGCCATTTGCCTTTCTGTTGTGATGAGCGGGCAGCCCGTCGGCTCTTTAAGCAATGGTGGCGTGTTACGCATCCCAGCTTTACCGGGACAGCACCTGATTACCTTTTACAAATACGGAAAGCCATCCAAACCGTATCTTGTTAAGATTCAAGAAGAGCAGGAAAATGCCTTTTTTACAGTGCGGATTGGGAAGACCGGCGAAGTCGAACTGTGGAACGAGAGAAGAACGTCGTATGCAAAAAAGCCAAATCAGAAGCAGAACACAGCGCTTCGTGTTGTACTAAGTGTTATCCTACTAATTCTCTCAGTTTTATTTATTATAAATAACATTTTGAACATAATTGGAGCGTAGCCGCCGTATGGCGGCTATTCTTTTTTCAGTCCCCACGCCGCAAGCACATCCTTTTCTGCTTCGGTGTATGTCGTTTTCAGGTCGATCAAATCGCGATTGCGACGATAGAACTCTTTTTCCTGCTTTTCCAGCGTCTTACCGCGTGCTTTTTTATCCCGAATGGAGACCACCTGTGAAAAGAGGCAGTCTCCGATCTCGTGGTAGTATGACATAAACGTCCACCAGTGTAGGTATTCCAGCGCACGCACCTCGCACCCGGCGATTCTGTTGATCGGCGCAATGATCATGCTGAAATCCTGCGACCACGACATAAGCGTCGGCTGCTTCTTTTCCTCTCGTGGGGATTCGCCGCAGTCGATGAACCGAAAGCACTGTTGCAACGCCTCCTGATAGTCCGTATACGGCATTTCTTCAAGCGTTGGGTAAAAGATAGCCAGAGCAGCTTCAGCCTTGTCCTGATTGTCCAGCTCGCCGTCAGAAAGAGCGGCGAGGATGTCCAGCGCCGCTCTAAAATCTGACTGGATCGGGTATTCTTTTCCGCCTACCTCAACCGAGGTCGGGAGGGAATAGTTTACTTCCTCCATTTCTCTGTATAACGCTTAATGCGCGGATTGGTGGCTTTCTGTTCGCGGCTAAACGTTGTGTCGATCTGGTCGATCACAGCTAACATCAGATTGCACCAGACAGGCAGACCGTTTGCCAGCGCGTAAATGTTCATGTTGCCGAACAGGTCAGCGCAAACAGGCTTGCCAAACAGGCTGTCGATGATGTCGCGCATTTCTTCATCCCTCCGGCGAGCGATGTCGAAAATCTCACGCTTGTTTGCGCACTTTTCGACCTCCGCTTTATACGCCTCCTGCTTTCTGTCCAGCTCGTCAAACGTGTTATAGATTTTCTCCACGATGACGCTGTCAGTCGGGTTAAATTCGATGGTCGTTTTGCCGTTTAGGTCGAACGCAACAACGCCAGTGTCAAATCTGATTTCAGCCATGATCTCACTCCTTACTCATTATCCGGGGTAAACGTGATCGCACCGCCCGCGCCGACAGAGGCTGTACCGATCGTCCGCGTGCCGCCATATGTGACGTCATACGGCATTCCGATAAAGCCGCCACCCTCGCCGCCGAGTGAGGAGGGCTTAACCATGCAGGAAGAGTAGCGTTCCGCAAACACGGCTGTCTTGGCAGTACCGGCGTAAAGATGCACGATCAGCACATCTTGATTTGCCAGCGCCGCTGCGTCCTGATCCTTGATCGCAAGATTCCAAATTTTCACGACTGCCGCGTCGCCTGCATCAAGTTCTGCGGGGTCAAACGTCTGCTTCTGGATTGGCTTTTTCGCCGAGTTTCTCGTTGTGCCAAGGATGTCCTTGTTGGATTCCTCCTGCCAGTCGTATTCCACGCTGGAATCCGTTACGCGTGTGCCGAGGGGAGACCACGTCGGTGCGGATGCCGTCCCCGTGTTAAGGCACGCGAGCAGCATCTCTCTGTCGATGGTCTGACCGGCTGTGGTGTTAAATGTCATATCTGCCATAGTTATTTCACCTCATATGTCAGTTTCATAAGAATTTGATGATCTTCCGTCCCGTCCTCGTATTTGGCAAACATCGCCGCGCGGCTTGCGATCTCCACACGCCGGACGTGGATGTTCTTTCCGAGGTCGGGGTAATTTCCCGTCGCCCAATCGCCGAGCCTGTTGAGCAGCGCGTCAGCGTTCAGGCGCTTTCCGTTGCTTGCTCCGTTTCCGGGGATAATACGGGCAATAATCTTGAATTGATATTCCGCCTCATGCCCGCCGAGGATATAGCGCCGTGTGATGTACGTTCCGGGGATAGTCGAGAGTGCCATGCCGGCAGAATCGGCAGCAAGGAACTCGTAGTTGACAAACAGCATTTCTTCGTCAGAAAAGGTGTTGATCCAGATCATCAGCATCCGAGAAATGTCTGCCTCCTCCTCCTCCGCTGATACCAGAACGCGAGGCTTATCCGTACTCATGCTTCACCGCCTTTTCTGCAATTCGAATCCATTTGTCTAGGTTTTCGGATTTCGACGCCTCGAACCAGAATGCCTGTGCTTGCGCGTGCTCTGATTTGTTGAAAACGAGGTTTTTGTCGGTCACTACCTTTATTCCGTCCTTAGGCGCGTATGTACTGCCCGTTTCGGGATCGACCATGACCTTTCCGTAGTACAAAAACTGCGCATACGGACCTGGATAAATGACCATGTTGTCAACGACGCGTGTGCGTGTATCCAGAGAGCCGTTGCGAAACGGCACAAACGGGGAGGTATCTTTCTGAATCTGCACCGCCACGGCGTGCTTTGCCCGCTCGCAGCCCTCGGCAAGTTTGATCTGTAGGTTCTCAAATCCCGCCGTTTTAATGCCGAATCTCATACGCCCCCGCACTCCCAGTGTCTCATGTCCGGGCTTCCGTAGTCCTTCTCGTCAACCTTCGTGACTGTGTACACATCGTCGTACTGCATTTCGATTGTTTCCACGGTCTTATTCGGCTCGACGACTTCTCCCTTTATGAAAATGGTCGTGCCACCGTTTCCGTCTGTCGACAGTGTCCACAGCTCGGTCTTATCCGCAGCGCGCCAAAACTCCTGCGGGCGCACAAAGCGCTTTGCAACGCCCGTCACGCCGTCAACAGCGGGAGAGGCAAACGGAATATATAGGTTGACCGCGTCCGCGCCTACAAGCCCGCTCTCGCGCACGTTGACGGCTTTGGACGCTTCGAAAAACACACCGCGGATCACCGTGATATGCGTTTCCTGTTTATCCTCAAACGTTGCCTGGTCTGTGCTTTGCGTAACGTTGTAGACCGTTACAGTGTGGGGCGCATACATCCGCATCCTCCTCTGTACAGCAAGCCAGTATGTGCAAGATACTCATTACAGGTATCTGCAAGCAGTTTTCTCGCGCTGTCCGTTGCGGACAGGGCGGAGACCGCAGCGTCCCCGCCTGTCACAAGCGTCCTGGAATAGCCGCCGACCGTTTCACTCTTGATCTCTGCGTCCGCTGCGGATGCATCTGTCAGACGCTTTGTCGCAAGAGCCTGCGCTGCGTCAATTACGGCATACTTGTCCACAAGAGCGCAGCAGCACATTTTTGCCGCATCGAGGTCGGCGTTGTCCTTTGCGCGATTCCGCGTGTAGTAATCGAGGAACGAGCTGGCGCGGACAACAAGACGCGGGAAATCGGTCTCACTCACAGCGCCCATGTAAATGCCGGAGTAGTATTCAAAATCTGCGTAAGTCATCGGCGTCCTCCTTCCAAAACCGCAAGAATTTCAGCCTTTTTCATTGAACTGCTGACCCCTTCCACCCCGTTTTCATCGGCATACTCGAGCATCTGTGTTTTTGTCATGCCGGAGAAAGCCAAGGCTTTAGGGTCAGGCTCGTTCAGCAGTTCAGTTAGCCCCCCACCGCCGGAGTAATGGAAGCGACGACAATGCCGTCTGTTCGCTCCGCGAACAGCGCCATGCCGTTGATAACGGTATCGGAGGCGGTCATGTTGGTGTAATCGGGTTCTTCATGAATGCCGATGTAGCCCGTGGCATCGGTGGTGAAATCAAACACTTCACCGAGGTCAGCGCCGTTCACCGGGATATAGTACAGAACGATGTTGTCCTTTGCGGTAGCGTAAATCTTGCCCTTGGGGACACTGGAGTTGAGGATCACAGTGCCAAGACCGATGAAGTTCTCGACGTAGGTCATGCCGAAAGCGGTCTGCAGGGTGATGTTCGCAGTTGCGAGATAATCCGCAACATCAAGCGGGTTCATGAAATAAACCGCACCGATCTCGTCATCCTCAAACAGCACCTGGAGCTGCCCCCATGCCTGCGCAAGAGCCGCCTGGAATGTCGCCCCAGATGCCGTTCCCGTGCCTGTTGCAAGGAAGTCAAAGAAGTCCTTACGGATGCCCTTCTGCACGTCCTTGAGCATTTCGTCGGTGGTCATTTCCACCGCCTGCTCGTAGCCGCGGTCTGTGATTGCCTCGGCAGAGGTCGCCTTACGCCACTTCTTGAGCGTGATCTCCTTGTAGTTCACAGCCTCGGTCTTGTAGTGGGAAAGGGGGATGGTGTCACCCTCTGCCACAACGCCGCTCTCGAGCGTGCCGGTTGCCTTGTAGCTCTTGAGCATCGTGCCAGCCTGCTTGGGAATCTTACGGGTAACGCCCAGCGCTTCCATCAGCTTCTTGATGGAATAGCCGAACATTTCGGTAAATTCGATCTCGCGAATACGCGCGAGGTCAGCTTTCTTAATCAATTTCGGATCAGCAGCCATTTTTAGTCTCCTTTTCTAAACAAATCCATATTTGCGGCGATTGCAGCGCGCCGCTCCGCTCTGTCTGTGATTTGCATGATCTCGTCTTTTGTCATCGCCTTACCGCCTTCGTTGAGCCGTGCGCCCATGTCCACGCGGACAGAAGGTTTGGAGACAAGCCCCTTGTAAGTTCCCTCGATAAGTGCATCAAGGCTCTTTGTGTCCTTGATCTTCTCACCTTCCATCTCCAATGCGGTCATTTCCTCGCCGCAGCCGCGCATGGCAAGATCGAGATTCGCGCCTGTGATGTTTTTGCTTTCAAAGTAAGCCCGAACAGCCTTTTCCTTTGCCGCCTTGCTTTCCTTTGCTGTGATGCCGGATTTATAAGCCTCAAAGTCCGAGTGTTCCTTCTCGTACTTCTCCTTATAGCCGCCATCGCCTGCCGCCTTTAGGTCATCCAACTGCTTCTGAACGCCAGGCAGCTTCTCTGCATCCGACTTGTACTTGCTAACATCAGCTTTCAAGCCATCTACAGTGTCTGTGTGTGCTTCAATGATGGTGTCCACCTGCTCGTCGGTGAGCCCCATGCCTTTCAGTAATTTTCTGGTCAATGCCATTTCTATCTTCCTTTCCTTTGTCCGCTGTTCGTCGCGGCGATAGATTGTATAAAAACCGCAGTGCTTCGCGGGTTTTACCTAAAAACAAAAGAGCCACCCGACCACAAATCGTAGTCAGATGGCTCCAATTGCCCTTTCTCGTGCCCAATTACACGGGAGAGTTGTATTTGATTGTCTTTTTGACCTCTAAAACGATATACCCATCGCCTTTTCGGCGAATTTCAACGTCATTTCCACGTTTGAGAATGGCTTCGACGGCTTTTTTTACTTCATCCCAGTCCATACACCTTTGTCCTTTCTCGCTGCTCTGGCAATCCCGCTTCCCTGCTGAACTCCCGATATTTGTCATTCAGCCGCCGCAGTTTAATATTAGCAGCGGTCGCATCTTCGGATAATCCGGCGGATTTATAAGCATTTTTCAGCCTTTTCTGCGCTCTGATCTGCCGTTCTATTCGGCGCTGCATTTGGGTCGCCTCGTATGCAGTGTAGGTCTTACCGTCAAATGTACAGCCCAAGCCGTCATCAATGTGAGCAAGCTGCTCATCGGTGTAGGTGCGCTCGGACACGCCTGGAATAAAGGCATATTTGTGATGACGGCAGTTAGCTCCAGTGAGACCATCTACGTATCCGTACCCGGTCATTTCCACAAGATCATCATACACCCCCAGTGGGTCAGGCTCGCCGTTCTCGCTTTGATAGTAAACTTGGCCTTGCCACTCCTTGTGTGACGACCACGGAGACGGACCGGGTTTATCGCGCGCGCCGGAGTGAGCGGAGATTTCAAAGTACCGGGTGTTCAGATATTCCGCAGATTGATTTGTGTACTGGTCGCAGATTTGATTTACACCCGTCATCACAGCTCGGCGCGCAGCCACGTCGATTTGGTCAACGTGTCCGCTTTCGTAGTTTACGACTTTCAAACCACCTGCAAGCTGCTGCACCGCAGACGTTATCGCCTGATTGTAGTTGATAGCACCGCTCTGAATCTGCATGACAGCAGAATCCAACGCCCACTGATATGCACGCGCAGGCGGGAGCATCGTCCTGCCTTTGTCCACCAAGAACCCCATAGAAGCCGTGATATTATGGAACTCATCAAGCGTCTGCGCTCTGATTGCTTCGATTGTCGCAGCGTTCACCAGAATATCGGGCTGTGTCAGCCCTGCCATGTCGATAATTTCTGTGTAATACTTCTGGTTTCTGGCTATAACATCGTCAAACAGTTTGTCCAGCTTCTTTTCGCTGATGCCCGCCGTCTTTTGAATCGCACGCTTGATGTCCTTCGTGTCAATTCCGTGCGTTCTTAACGCACGGATCGCGTTTACTGTGACTTCGTTTAATTGATCTTTCAGCGGAAGCCTACTGCAAATCTCGTCAAGAAGCGTATCCTCCAGGCTTCGGAACAGCTCTGCCAGTTCTTCTGGAAGTGCATCTAACATAGCAGGTGAGAACGGATACTTTTTCACCGTACATCACCTCACTCTATCTCGCCCTCCGGCTCTTTAACCATGTCCTGCGCTTTTGGGAGCGCAGCCTTTGCGGTCGCCTCGTCCTCGTTCATCCAGCGCATACGGAACTCCCAGTCGTTCATGATGCCAGCGTCAAGAAGCTGCATATCGCGCAGGAAGTCCGTCTGCTTGTCCTCGATGATAGAATCGTCAAAGTCGACGGAAATCTGTACATCCTCGTTCAGCCCCGCTTCCATGTACCTATTCCCCATACGTAGCAGTGTCCTGCAAAGCTCTTTCACAGCCTGTTCAAGCAGAATCTCGTGTTTCTTAATTGTTCGGAACATGGTGCTATTCTCACTGATGACCTGCGTTGCTGTGGCGATACTGCCCTGATTGAATTTGTAATGATTCTCACCGAATCCGCACTTGCTGGACAGGATGTTGAGCATATCCTGCATACCAGTGTTAAACTCTGCCGTGCGCAGCGTCATATCGACCTGCTGCAAAATACTCCCGTTGCTTCCCCTGTCTTCCGGCAGAACATAATACACTGTCTCGCGCTTATCAAACACGGGGCGACCGTCAACACCCTTTGTCGCCTCCGGCTGCACCACAATACGTTTTTTACCGAGTACAAACTCGTTTACATAGCTATCGTAGGTGATGTCTATGCTCTTGAGCTGGTCAATGGCGTATGCAAACACCGCCACGCCGAGCGGATTGCTTTCGTCGGAGTTCGCGATATTCAGCCGGTCGATGACGAACTGAGGCTTGTCGCTCCCCGTGTGGATAACAGGCGGGATCGTTTCGAAGCCCTTTACGCTGGTCAGCGGAACTTCTTCCGAATCGTACAAGTGATTCTCAATGTCGTACTCGCCGCCATTCAAACGATGCACCTGAATGTATGTATATTCTGTATCATCTACCTTTTTTGTAGAGGCAAACGCACACTCCCTGATGATTCCATTGTCCCATGTCAGTGGATAAATGTTTTTCGCGCTGACGTAGTTGATACGGATACGTCCAGAATCAACGATCTCGGAAGTGTACGGGTTGATAGACATCCCCTCAATGACAGGAACATACGCGACAGTGCCAAGCGCAGCTTTGCGCTCCTGCGATTCGTTCGATTTTACTTCCCAATTGTTTTCCAGGAGAATAGCATCTACGAAATCCTGTTCCTTCTTCCCTTCGAGCGTGATGTTTACGCGCTCGTTCATCAGAAGGTTTGCCCAATCCTCGCAAACCTTTTTCGCCATGCTTACGGAATATCTGTGGCATTCCAATTCTTCAATGCCATTCCATACCGTGTAGCTGTGGAAGTCCTCGACATTCCCTTTGTACCAGTCTCCCCACACGCCGATCAGATTGTAGAAATCAATGCCAACTGTATCGTAGCCCAGCTCCTTTAATGCTCTGCGTATGTTCACTCTTTCACCGTCCTATCGTATGCCCGGCGCGTTCCAGCTCCTTATAGTAAGGCTCGATGCTGTACTCAAATGCGTCAAGGCTATCAATATCGGATGTTCCATCGTCAAGGCGCTCGTCCTCGAACTTATCCGGGTCGTAAATTGCTGATTGAAACGCATCGATCAAATGCGGGCAGTTCCGAGATACCTTAAGCCTGCCTTGCTTCATCAGCAGCACAACCAGTCTGATTCTGTCTGTGATCTGCATTTTCAGCGCGTTCTTGACTTGCGTTCCAAGATTCTGCTTCTGCGCAGTATGATCTAGTCCTCGAATCAAAACCGTTTCCGCGCTATCTGCACGTGTCTGGCTGTATCCGTACTTCGCCGTTATCAGCCTGCAAAACGTGGCAAAGCGCCGGTTCAACGCATCGGGATCGATTTCTTCGTTTTTGATATATTCCTCTTCTAAAGCGATAACACGAAAATCCCTCGTGATGCCTGTCGCCTGAAACTTAGTCGCGGACTTTGTGCCGCCGAAGTCAACGCCAATGGAAATAACAGAGAACTTTGTATCGTTTTCTTCCGCCCATTTTATAGGATCATCAATCAGATACTTTTCTGTGTCGTTGGCAAAGTCCTTGTAAACAACACCTTCCGCAGATACCCAAACCCCGCGGATATAGCGATCATAGTAAACGGTTCCTTCATACTCCCGTTTCAGATTTTCAACAAACGTAGTCGGCAAAAACGGGTTGTCGTCTATCGTGTATGTTTGGCTAAAAATATCTGCGTCGCTATCCAAAAACTTTTTCAGCCAGTGATTCGGATATTGCGGGTTATACGTTCCGTCAAAGCAGGAATACTCTTTATCAAGTCGGCTTTTCAGAAGGGCAAAGACTTCTTCCGACCAATCTGCAACCTCGTCGCCGTAGCAATACTTGATTGACGCGCCACGAATCTTTGAAACCTGTGATACTTTTTCCGCCCCGAGACAATAACACTTTTCTCCGAAAATCCATGCGGTGTTATCACTGGAAATTGTTCCGACAAGCTTATCACCATACAGATTCCGCATCGGTTCTAACACGTTTCTCTCTATTGTGGATTTTGTAACTCCTAGGATGACAGAAAGCCCGTCTTTTCCAACGCGTTCTCGTATACGAAGTGGAATAATCCACTTGAAATCTAAATATGTCTTTCCGCTTCGTGTCGCACCGCCCTTGAAATTCCAGCGATGATTTGCATATCTTGCGAATTCAATTTGCTTCTGGCTTAACAGCATCTCTAAACTCCTTAAGCAGACCATCCAGCTTGTTCAAGCTGTCATTACTGCTTGCTGTGTTCTTCGTTGCCTTGTCAACGATAATACCAAATGATGTCGCGATCTGGCTCAGCGTTGCAGCCGAAATCTTTTCGGGGTCAGTAAGTGCCTTTAAGTGTAAAACAATAGCTTCCTGCATCGCGCTTTTTTGCGATTCCATGAAAGCCAGCATTTCTGCGGTGTTTTCCTCTTTTTTTCGCTGTACTTTTTCGCTAATATCTGGTGATGCGTCAACAATTCTCTTCACAGTCTGGTGCGTGACGCCATGCTTCTTCGCGACAGCGTTGTACGACTGCATTTCTACCCAGTCGGCAACTATTTTCTTTTTCTGCCGATCAGTCAATCTCGCAGCCATGCCACCACCCCGTTATCGCGTCATCCACTCCCTCGCATCATAAAATAGGAGCGCAGAGTTATATCTCTACGCTCCCATGCTATCACAGTTTTCACAGTTTTTTGAAAGTATACTTTCAAAATCGAAAAAACTTTCGATTTATTTTCCCGCGAGATAATCAATTGAAACGCCTAACTTCTCGGATAGCTGCACCAGAGCTGTTAGTGTAGGCTCTATCTCGCCTCGTTCGTACATCCCGACTGTTGGGCGAGAAAGCCCACACAGCTCGCTTAAAACGTACCGCTTCATGCCCTTTTTTTCTCTCTGTTGCCGGAGGCGAAAGCGAAACACGTCGGTGCAGTCGGGCGTTTGCCTATTCATCACAACTCTGTAGGTTGCACACAATGCGTGCTTCTTCCCGTTCTTCTTCCAGCTCGCGCTTATACGCGGAGCACAGGAACGCAACGTTAGTTGCAACGTGCCAGAGAGCCGGAAGACCGCTTTCTTCGTCAATCGCCAGCGGATTATCCCATATTGCCAAAACGTGGCGCAGAAGCGCCTCCTGCCACTTCTCGCGTGGTACGCTGCGCCAGTCCTCGGCATCTGCATACTTTCTTCTCCCGTACTCACGAACTTCGGCAATCGCCGTTACGATCTCTGGCGGCACAAGAGAGATTCTGGGTTTCCCGTTGTCATACTTTGCGCCTTTAATTTGTTCCACTTTTAACGCTCCTTTCCCACCAATCTAAAATCAGATCGTTCCGCTTGAAAAACGGCTGAAACGCATCGCCGCACAGTTTTTTCAGTACATAGTCGATTTTTGCGATCGCCTCGTCGGATTCTGATTCGCCTTGCCATGCCACTCCGTATTCTGCGTCAAGATCGCTTACAAGTGCCATAAGCTCTTTCGCTTTTGCGGGCGTTCTGATGAAGCCGGATTCGTGCAGCGCCACCAGAAACAGATCACACATCTTCTGCGCGCCAGCAGCGACACCAGCGTCAAAATACTTCTGATTGCTGTTTCGGATACGCTTTGTAAGCCCTTTCACAGTTTTACCCCCTTTATGTACTTATCGAAATACGTCACGGCTACCGCCATCGCCGCCCACATATCCGCAGAGAAGCCGTAGAAGAAGCCGGGATTCTTCTTCGTGCCCTTGCCGAAATTCGGCTGACCGGGCGCGTAGCGGTCGACGAGGGCCTGCCGGATGTTTGCATCCTTCGCCGACGCTCTGCCACATAAGTAAAGCTTTTCTTCCCGGCGGAATATCTTCCGCATTGGCTTCGGCTCACCGTGGTTGTCTACATACTCCCAAAAACGCCCGATCCAGAAACAGGTGTCGAACACTTCCTGCCCGACCGGCATTCCCATACCGGCAACCATTTCAATTGCAAAATGATCATAAAAGTCATACGGCGTAACAATCAAACCAAACATATCTTCGTTCGATTTCTTCCCAACTTTCAGAACGCGCCGAATTTCTTCACCGTCGTGCTCGACCACCACATAGCCGGATTCGATATTGCCTGGATCAATCGCAAGAATTGTTCCCATCTTTTGCCTCCTTTTTCGCGGGTGCTCCGGCATAGTACAGCTTGCAACAGTTCATCTCAATCCACTGCCATGCATCGTCTTTGTAAATCAAAAACAAATTTGCATACGAGTCGACGGCATACACCGTAAAAATACCGCCGGATAAAAGCTCAATCTGAAACATTGTTGTTGCCTCCTCCATTCGTTTGCAACTCTCCGTGGCTGCAAAAATCATCCCCGCCCGTGGATACGGGGCCATTGTACACACAAAAGTACGAATCATGCCGCAGTCCGCCAAAATTAAAGCCAAGATTACGCACATATTTGCAGTCCTTGCACCGCGTCACCGGGACAACGTCGGCGGCAGGCATCCGCCTGATTTTATTTCTGATCTCGTCGAGCAGCCGGTTTTGCGCCGGACTTCGGCACGCGCCGTATTGACTTGCCATTGCTTTCATCGCAGCGTCCCGCCGGATATATTCGTCAGGCATTTTCTCTCTTCCTCCTCTTCTTCCGACACTCCGGGCAAAACCATCCACGTTTCCCAACGCTCCACCCATCGCTTCTCGCAATCCTCGCGGCAGTAGATTGTGAAACCGTATGGTTTACCCAGTTATATGTGGCTCCGCAAGTATCGCAAGAAAAGTAAACGTTATACGCCATCCTTCTTGTCCTCCGCAACGTCGAGAATAACCATCGCGGAGTAATAATGTTCGTAGTATCTGCCATCAATCGCAGAGCTGTACTTAATATCCACCACGCGTTCCGGCGGGAAGTTCTCGATAGCACCGTTGAGTAACGTCTCAAGGCTGCCGATGCGGTCGCTCTCGATCAGAATTACCTTCATGCCTTGTCCTCCATTTCCTGCAAAGCCCTCTCGGCTTCCTCGCGGGTCAAAAAAGTGTTCTTTCCGAATCTATCCGGGCTAAACGTGCGCGCATTCGTATTCCCTGTTTTATCGACGTGCTCACTGTGAACCCATGAGATACCTGTTTCATCCACCGCGTACCCTACCACCGCAAATTCTAGAATCTGCTTGGCGTTTACGAAATAAACCGTATCTCCCACCTTGCACGGCAGCACCAACGCGCGCCCCTCTTTGTCCGCCACGTGTAGCTCGTGCGCGCGCTCGACTCTGGATTTATCATGGTCAAACGCGATTTCGATGACTTCTTTCATCCAAACGACCCGTTCCGGCATCAGCCCTGTGTCCTCATACGCGGCAAGACGCTCGCAGATTGCCGTCTCAAACGGGCAATCCCTGGTAATGCATCAGCCGCCGGAGCACGGCTTCTCAAAGCAGCGCGGATAATAGGCGTGCCCATTTTCCCATTTCGTCAGTCGTTCCATTACGCTTCTCCTTCCTCCGTCACTTCCGGCAAGCCGCGCCATTCCCAGCGGCTGGAATTGACGCATTGGTGACATGGACAATTTTTCGTCACACAGTTCATGCAGTCGATGACATCCGCATCATAAAATTCGCAGTAGTTGAAATGCTTACAATCCGAACACGCGCGCCTCGCTTTTATCTGCTCAAGCAGCGCGTCCCTCTCGGCTTCTGCCTTCGCGTTCTCGGCGGTCAAGCGCTCAATGGCAGCTGCGGCATCTCGTATATAGCTTCTAGTGCATTCAACGCATCCCAGCGGACTTCTCTTTGCAATCTCGCAATCTCGGCGTTCGTCTCTTGTCGCCATGCACCGCAGCGCCTGCACGATCTCTTTTTCCGTCATAGGGTTTCTTCCTCCATCCCTTCAAAAACCATTTGTCCCGGCAAAACGCCGTCCTCCATCCACCAGTACATCACGTCCTCGCCGCTCCTGCGCGGACGCCGTCCATCCATTATTCATTACCACAAACTCTCCTGCGCAGTTTCTGTCACAGCCGCGCAGTTCTTTACGCTCTGCTCGTAATAGCTCGGCTTGAGTTCCACGCCGACAAATCTGCGTCCGTTCTGCAATGCCACAACGCCCTCAGATCCAATGCCCATAAACGGACTGAGCACCGTATCTCCCGGATTCGACCAGAGATTCAGCGCGCGGCGGATCACCGTGAGCTGTAATGGGCAGACGTGCTTCTCATCCTTTTCTTCACGGGCGGAGCTTGCCTGAAGCGTGTCGGACGGATTTATGTCCGTCCAGATCGGCGACGCATATCGCTGCCAGATGGAAACGGGGAATGACTCATTTGTGTGTTCCACCCGCTCTGGGTTCTCGCCCGGCTTCCGCATTGCCACCAAATAATCAGGGATGCCTTGACGGGACATACAGGAGTCCTTTTTGAGCTGCTTGTGCAGTAGCCCGAGCGCCTTTGTCCGCTGCATGGCGATCACAGGGTCTTTCCAGATGCAGACTTCCGAATGATAGATAAAGCCTGCTTTCTGAAACGCGCGGATCAGATCCCCGCGAAAGTCCTTGATCCCGATGTAGCCGTCCCGCTCCTTGCTTGTCGGAAGGTTCATGCAGTGAACGGCCATGATGCGCCCAGGCATCAGCACACGATAAAGTTCCCTGATAATGAACTCAAAGTGCTCAAAAAACTCCCCGTCAGATTTGCAGTTCCCCAAATCGCGGTCGCTGTTGGAGTAGGTATAGAGCGACGCAAACGGAGGTGAATAAATCTCAAAATGGATGCTTTCATCCGGGATTCCCGTCAGAATCTCGCAGCTATCTCCGTTGTAGATCGCATATTTGTCTGTGACGACCTCTTTTTTTACGAAATTTTCAGCCATGACGGAACATTCATCCTTTCTTTTGCAAAATAGGTCTCCGTGATTCTGGTCGTTCGCCGCACTTCGGCACTCAGAATGTCTTTCGTGTACTTTACGAGTTCCTGTGTCAGTCGGATGGCGTCACGCTGCTTGCGTTCGATATTCGACTTCACTGCACCCTCCGCTTCCGATATGACAATGTACACATCAACAGACTGCGTTTGACCATATCGCCAGCAGCGGCGAACCGCCTGATAGTAGGCTTCAAATGAATCCGAAAGGCCCACAAATATCTCTCGGCGGCAGTGCTGCCAGTTCATCCCATACCCAAACACCGACGGCTTGCTGATAAGGATTCGCCGCTCTCCTTCGCGCCATCTGCGTTCATACTCCAGCTTTTTTTCGTTTGCTGTTGCCCCGCGCACAGAAAAGGCGTCATCTCCAAGAATCCGTTCCAATTCGTCCTGCTCTGCGTTCAGGTCGCACCAGAGAAGGCACGGCGTGCTTTCGGAACGGGCGATCTCTGCTGCGCGGCTCACTCTGGCAATCATGCTGTCGCGCCGGGCTTTTCTACGCTCCATCAGTGACATGGATACCTGCGGGAATAGTCCAACCTGACCGTCCCCGTCCTCCATCATGCCGCTCTTGCACTCGATCTCATGTAATCGAAGCTCCGGCAGATTAAATCCGTCCATTTCATAGCCAAGGTCGGCAGGATTCGTCATGCAGCACGCCCAGCTTGCGACCCACGCAAAAAACGCCTCCTGCGCGTGTCCCTTGAGCCGCCATTTCTGTGTGTCTCCGCCGTCATGCACAAAATACGTTGCCAGCATCTCCGTCCGGCTCATAATGCCCAGGAACTCCACGTGATTTCCCAGCTCAACGTAGTCATTTGGGGAGGGTGTCGCCGTGCAGCAGAGCTTATACGGTGTTTGGCGAAACATCTCAACGAGCCTCTGCTTTGTCGCGCTGGTGTAATCCTTCAAAATACTGGACTCATCAAGCACAACGCCAGAAAAGGCATCTGCCGTAAAGTTTTCCAGCCGGTCATAGTTCGTCGTGTAGATGCCCGTCTCTCCTACGCCCATCATATCGGGCGCATAAACAGCTTTGATCCCGAACTTTTCTCCCTCACGCACGGTCTGATGCGCCACGCTCAGAGGTGCCACAACCAGAACGCTCTTTCCAGTGTGCTGGCAGACCTTTTCAGCCCAAGCGAGCTGCTGGATCGACTTTCCAAGTCCGCAGTCCTCAAACAGTGCTGCTTTCCCCTTTTTCAGCGCCCACCGCACAATGTCAGCCTCATACCGAAAAAGATGCTCGTTCAGATCATCAGTTTCAAACCCGGCATCGACTGCGGCGTTCTGCTTAGATCTTAAAAAGTCAAGATACTCTCGATTCATTCTTCCTCCATTCCCCGCTCCAGCAGCATCCTTTCTTCCAATTTTTCCTAAAGGCAAGCGCACAGGAATGCTGCTTTCCCTGCCAGATGCAGAAGCACGTCCGAATCCTTCCCGCCGGAGTAGGTGATGACAAGCGGCTGCTTGTACAGCTTCAGCGACATTTCAGACGCCACTTTCAAAAGCTCTATCGCAGAGTGTTCCAGATCGCTCACCGTATCCTCCCCTCCTTCCGCATTTTATCCCGCTCCCGCACCCGCCGCTCCTGCGCGGGCGTCGTGCCGGTGTTGTTGCTGTGCACCGCATTGCGCGCATACTGCGCCAGCTTCTGCTCCGCGTATTCCAGATACGGATTGCAGTCAAGCCGGCACGTCGCGCTGCGCCTCTCGCAGCTCTTCTTGCATGGGCATTTCATCGCGTGTCTCCTTTCAGCATTCGGTCCACGGCGGCGCGTTCCAGCGCACTGAGTCCACCTTGATGCGTCTGCACGCCGTATCCCGGCTTTGCAGCTCCTCCAGTAGGCGCGCTCGCTGTCCTGCCTTTGTCCTGCTCTTTTGCAAGCCAGCGAACGATAAAAGCGTTGATTCCTCGATTTGTTTTCCGTTTCGCCGGATTCGCGTCAAGCCAGCCCTTCATGTTCCGCAACTGCTGTATCACGTCGACAGCAGGGTACAAGCCCGCCCATTCTTGGCATTGCTCCACGGAGACAGGATATTCCGTCCCATCGTTCAGCGGTAAAATGATCGCTGGCGGCGTGGATGCCGCTTGCGGCTCCGCGCCATCTTCCGCATCTCGAATAGCGAATTCGATTCTCGATTCTCGATTCTCGAATACGGGAACATCTGCATGCATTTGCTTGCAAATGATTTCATCCGCTTGTTTTCCGTCACCAGGCGACGGAAATTTGCTAACCTTTGCACGCTGCGTCTGATACTTGCCCCATGTTGGTAGGTAAAGGAAGCGCTTGCCCTCAAACACATACAGAGCAATCAATCCAGCACTCGCCAATCCATGAAGAGCGTTTTCTACAGTTTTGAGCGTGAGGTTTTCTTTTAGAGGAAACAGGCGGTTTTTTACCACCGCCGCCCTCCCGTCAAAGCGTCCGAAATCATCACAGTTTACAATGAGCCGGTAAAACAGAACTTCTTCAAACCACGAAAGTTTGTCTACGCTATCGCTTGTGCAGATGCTTTCTCGGATAATTCTGTTCGGCATTTTTCCGCCCTCAGAACGGAAGATCGGGATCGTCGTCCGTGACTTCCGAAAATTCCTGTGTTTCAGCCGTCTCTTTTTTGCTGTCAGCAAAATAGATTCTGTCTGCGACAACCTCTGCACTGCGGCGCTTGTTGCCGTCCTTATCCTGCCAGTTGCGGATTTGCAGTCTGCCGGCAACCGCCGCCATCCGTCCCTTGCTGAAATATTTGCTTGTAAAATCCGCTGCATTCCCCCATAAGACAACATCAATGAAGTCGGTCTCTTTTTCTGCGCCAGGTGCAGTATAGTCGCGTTCAACCGCGAGTGTAATCGACGCGACCGCCTTTCCAGCCTGCGTATGTCTTAATTCAGGGTCTCTAGTCAGCCGCCCCATCAGATTAATGTGATTCAGCATTTTCATGTTCCTTTCTTGTATATAAGTTCCTGCTCGTTCCAGTTTTCATAGTGCGATCGCAGATAGCCACGCAGATAATTTCTGATCCACGATCTATCTGCCGTCTGATCATAACGCCTGTGGCAGTTGCAACAGAGCGTAACGATGTTTTGCTCGATACCACGTCCGCCATGACTGCGTGGGATGTAATGGGCGTTAGGTGCGCCCTGTGCGCCGCACAGGACACACCGCCCTCCGTCACGATTAAATACCAGCCTTTTGACGTTCTGCGGGATGCCTGTTGCTTTTGTCTCCTTATGCACCCCATTCCTCCCCGAGCCGTGTAAGCTCTTCCGGCGTCAGTGTCTCGATTCCAAGAGATTGGCAGTCCGTGACGATCATTTCTATCAGGCTCGACATCTGCTTGCTGTCAAATGTCGAGCTGCCGTAATAGAGCACAACATTCGTGCAGCCGGGTAGCTTGCTTTTTAATGTGTCCGTGCACCAGCCGATGCCGTTGTGCTCCCAGCCCTTTCGAAGCCGTTCGACCGCCTCTGTGGGAACACAGACGATTTGGCTGTTCTCTGGAACATCCGGGATGTAGTGCCGGTATAGGTCGGTGACAGGCATATTCAGTTTGTCCGCCAGCTTATTCAGGAGCACCCAACAATAGGCATTCGCATCAAGACTACGCTTCTGCCGCCACTCTTTGATCGAAGCAAAGTACTTTTTGCCGGGCTTTAGCTCGTCAAGCAGCTTTTTCGCGGCGCTTACAGATTCAACTTTCAGCCGTATCCATGTGCCGAACGCGTCCATAGACCAGTCGGCAGCGGTAAATGTAACATCAAACATTTGCCGTTTTTGCCGTATCGGCAAACTGCCGTTTCATATAGCAGTTCCAGCACAAAGCGCGCCCACATTTTTTGGTCGTCTGCTCTGCAATTGCGCGTGGCGTGTATGCCTTGCCGCCGTATGTTGCCGAGGTGATCTCGCTGCCACACTCCGAGCACTTAAACGGCAGGTCCTCTTTTGGCTTTTTTTGAGCGGATTCTTTCTGTGGAGTTTTCCCTTGCGCTGCGTATTCGTCGGTATCTGCGTCTTTGGTGTCGTCGATGGCGAATAAACCATTCAGCGCATATTTTCTTGCATAGCTGCTTGCCGTGCCCGTGATCTGTGCTTCATCCATGCCCTTTTTACTCTCCTGTTCGCGGGCAAAAGCGTGCGTCGTGATTGCATCATTGGATTCATGATCGGCAAGCGTAGCGGTTGCCTTGACGTATGTGCGGCTTCCCACAAGGATGACCTCATCATCGAGCGTCAAACTGCAAAGCCTCTGCGCCAAAAACGGCTTCACTGCTTCGAGGATGTCCTCGCAGCTTCGGTAATTGTAATTGCCAAAGCTATTTTTCCGGCTCTTCGGAGCTTTTAGCTCCTGCTGAATCAAAGTCAGCTTTTCTCGGATATTCATTTGATTCTCCTTCCAGTTCTAGCGGACACCAATATCCGCGTCCAAATTTATCTACGATGTATTCACCGGTCAATCGGCACTGCGCGCGGCTGTAAGTCTCAAAACAGGGGCAAAAAGCACAACATATATGATCTTTTTCAAAGCTGAGTGTTACGCGAGCAGCAGTCGGGATGTAAAGTTTTCCAGTTTTCATGCTTCTACCAGCTCGTATCCGAGTTCGTCAGCGATCCGCTGTGCGAAGAGCTCGTCCTCGTCGATTTTGTCGCGCAGGAAGCAAGATAGGCATTCTTTGTGAAATCGTCCTTCCTCACCTTTGCGGATCATTTCACCCGCGTAGATTTCGCCGCCGCAGGCAGCGCACCACGCGACCGGCGATTCCTCCGGCGGTTCTAGTCTGGTATCCTCAAGGTCAATATCACGCATTTATTTACCTCCATAGTGACGTGAATATGTGCGAAAAAACGTATTCACGGTGGGTCAGCGTTCGTTTTTCTTCTTCCGTCGGCACTACGATGACGCACTTTCGCTTGCTCTGCAACTTGTGCCAAGCCGCCGCAAACCAATATTTCCATTTGTCGCAGCCTGCGCCGCGGCACAAATCGTTGCGATGGCAATTATCGCACGGATAATAAATCATTCTATCCACCAGACTGTGGCGACTGCTGTTCCAAGCTCCAGCGCCTCCTCGTGCGTCTGCACGGCAAGGTCGATGTGCCCGCCCAGCACGGCGCTGCCCGTGTCCTCCGCGATATAGCTGTGCAGCACGCCGTCGCCGTAGTCCACAAAAATCTCCGCCCCCAGCGGGATCACGTTGGGATCGACCGCCGCCGACCGCCCCGCCGTCACGTCTGTGCCCGTCGCGGTCTTTCCCGTCCCGCCGCCGCAGATGTGCGGACGCTTTTCGCAGCAGTAGTATGTAATGGTGCAGTTATGGACCACGCCGTCAAAGCCGCGCAGCGCATCCAAATCGTTCCGCCCCGTCTCCGGGTGTTCATTTTCCAGCGGCACGATCTCACATTCCAGCTCCCGCGTCATTGGCATCCGCTTTGCCTCTATATCGTTTTGGAAATAGCTGAAATCTACTGATAGTGGGGCAGATTGTACGTTCTGAATAGCAGCCGCGGCGCTCTCTGTGCGCGCACTTGCTGCACGCACCACCCCAATTACTAACAGATCAAGCACTGCTAACACGAGCACGATTACTAGGGAAATCTCCCCAAACATCCGCAACTCTTCGTTATTCTTCATTCTTTTACCTCGACAAACACTCCATTTTCCAGCGCATACCAAACGCCGGGCATGATTGTTTCTCCGTCTACAATAGCTGCTTTCACGGCGACGATCGGATACGTTTCTCCATTCCACTCGCCGCGCTCCACACAGCAGATCGCACAGCCGAGCGCTCCCATTGCCTTACACGCGTGTCCCGCAGCGAGAGCCACACCTGCCTTGCCTGTGGCGGCGGCTGCGCCCTGGTAGCCTGTGGCGGCGGCTGCGCCCTGGTCTCCCGTAGCGGATGCTGCGCCCTGGTCTCCCGTGGCGGCGGCTGCGCCCTGGACGCCTGTGGCGGCGGCTGCGCCCTGGTCTCCCGTGGCGGATGCTGCGCCCCGGTTGCCCGTAGCGGATGCTGCGCCCTGGTAGCCTGTGGCGGCGGCTGCGCCCCGGTAGCCCGTAGCGGATGCTGCGCCCTGGTCTCCCGTAGCGGATGCTGCGCCCTGGTCTCCCGTGGCGGCGGCTGCGCCCTGGACGCCTGTGGCGGCGGCTGCGCCCTGGTCTCCCGTAGCGGATGCTGCGCCCTGGTCT
>ERZ1034701.78-NODE-78-length-40970-cov-12.882635_pt1 | contig 40970 bp, 53 predicted proteins | sample MGYA00520651_ERZ1034701 | MGnify/ENA primary metagenome ERZ1034701 (study PRJEB33766, sample SAMN09781713) | gut metagenome | biome: gut microbiome | host: Homo sapiens | place: Madagascar | study: EMG produced TPA metagenomics assembly of the PRJNA485056 data set...
TCAGCGACTTATCAGAAAAGTCCGGATATATAGCTCAACGTGGCATCTATAATATAGATGATATTTTATTTAATAATAACTATCTCAAGGAGAATGATGTCATTTATATAGACTTTGCTCCTACTGCAGATTCTGGAGCAATATCTTTTGAATCCATAGATGGAAAAGAACTCTTTTATATTACAAAAGAAGTCTCAAAAGCAATAATCCCTGCTAACTTCAAGCAAGCTAAAGTTTTATATGGAAGCATACGTCTAAATAAAGACGTTGAGTCGTTAACAAATAGAATAATAAATGACACTATAGAATCTTTCAAGATTGATATTTCAGAACAAAGATTAGAAAGTATCAATATTGGAAGTAACCGTGGATATTACATAAACAAGGATGGTCAAAAAGCAAAAAACGAAGATACAAGTTCTCTATATTATTTGTCTGAAAAGATAAGTGTAGTAGAAGGAGAGGATATTTTTGTCACTGCAAGTTCTAATTGGGGTAATGCCTTATATGCTATTTATGGGGGTAATGATGAAGTAATAGGAAAAGAACTTAGTAAAAGCATCTCTGATAATACTTCTATAGAAAACAAAAAAATAACAGTACCAAAAGGGACTGCTTATATTTTGTTAGCTTGGAGAAGTGACTCATTGCATGGAAAATTTAGCAGATTATATACTTATACAAAAGATTACTTATCTATTTGTGATAATTTTACGAAAGCCAAAGTCCCATTCCCTTTTATTGTAAAATCCGGAAAGGTATTGAACGCAGACGGAGAAGAAAATGAACAAACTTCTGATGTCTTTAGAATTAGCTCACATATTCCTGTTACTCCTGGAGAAACTATCTATGTTACAGGCTGTGCTTTTTGGGGACAGGCTATTTTTTCTATATTTGACGCAAGCAATAATGTTGTATTTAAAATAAATAGTACCAGTGGTACTGGAACTGCTACAAAAATATTCGATAAAAAAGTTGTGGTTCCAGCAAACGGTTCTTATTGTATTGTGTCATGGAATCTTAGCGATTCTATGTACGGAGCTGTTAAAAAGGAGAAAATCCTACCAAAATCCCCTTTTATCAATAAAAAATGGGCTTGTATAGGAGATAGTTGGACTGATAATAGAAATGCAAATCCAGAAAAAAGATATTTTGATTTCATTTCTGAAGAAACTGGTATAACACCAATTATGATGGGATATTCAGGCTCAGGTTATTCTAAATTAGAGCAATTTTCTTTTTATAATAGAGCAAAGCAGTTACCTGAAGATACTGATGTTGTAACTATATTTGGCAGCGGAAATGACCTTTCAAGTGAACTGCCATTAGGTAATATAACAGACAATGGTACAGATACAATATGTGGTTGTATTAATACTACAATAAAAAATATTTTGTCAGTGAACCCTATTATTCAAATAGGTATTATATCTCCATGTCCTTGGAAGGATTATAAAGATACACAAGAGGAATGGGATAATTATTGTAAAGCACTTGAACAAATTGCAAAATCAAGAAGTATTCCATACCTTGATTTAATACACTGTAGTGGGTTGAGACCTTGGAATGACAAGGCAAGACAACTCACCTATGTTGATGATAATCATGCCAACCAAAGTGGTCATAAAATATTTTCTTCAAAAATTCGAGAGTTTTTGAAAAGCATATTAACTTGATTAATAGTTAAGTAGCTGACTTTGGAAATTAAAAATAAGACAATATGAAGAAGAAACAATTACACGAAGCACTGGCAGTGCTTCTGACCAAACTTTCATCGGCAAGGGACAACCCCTTGCTGATGGATAACTATGTGGTGAAAGCCTTGCGCACGGTTCTTTTGGAGTTTAAGGAATCGGGCGAGCTTCACGAAGCATACAAGGAGCAGATACAATCCACGCTGGAGAGTAACAACCCCTGGGTAGCTATGATGATGAAGTCAATGGGCGCAGATTCTTCTATTAAGAAGGGTATGACCGATGAAGTCATTGACGGAATGATTGATTCTATGTTGGGAAACGATTAAAACATTTTTATATATGAATGACAAGGAGAAAGAACTATGGCGAGTTATAGACAACGTAATCAAGTGTTGTGCTATTGAACTTCAGAACGGAGAGCTGAGCATTACGAGAGAAGACGTTCTCGGCAAGTCGAGAGCCGAAAACCTCGTGATGACACGATGTATGGTCGTTGAGCAGATGATACACGCAGGATTCAGCATAACGACCATTGCGACCGTATTAAACCGCACCGTTCCAGCTGTTAGGCATCTTTGCAAGATGGCTTACACCTATATCAGCACGTCTCGAGTTTATCGACTTGCCACGGCACAAGCGACCCTTCTAAACAAGGACGTTGAGCCGATTTGTATTTAAGAAACAAAAAGAAAATAACCAAAAGCGTTCTTTGACAATAATTCGATAAATACCCCTGCACTAACTTTTTGGAGTGAGCCAAAAATCAGAGTATCTTTGCAGCGGATTCCAATATTTGGTTTCCGTAACGTAATTAACTCAAAATTATATGGCAGACACAATCGAGAAAGTTTATTGCACTGGGGACGGTGGCAATGACAACCTGGCGGCAGCGTTGCTCGCTAGAGGTAGAGACAATGATCCAGCGACTATGCTGGCAGCAATGAACGGTGGTATGGGCAACTGGATGAATAATCCGTTTGCCTATATGATGATGATGGCTTGGATGCGAGACTGGAATAACCGTGGCGGCAATTTGCAGGACACGGAATTGCAGAATCAGATTGCGAGCCTTCGCACACAGATGCAGGACGGCAATAATACGGCTCTCCTGATGGACGCAGTGAAGGGCAACAATGTTGCTCTTGGTCAGCTGGCGCAGAATCTTAACTGCGATATGAACCAGCTGCAGAATGCAGTCTGTGGCGTGCAGGCAGCAATCCAAGATGTAGGCGGCAAGGTTGGTTTCAGCGCAGAGCGAGTAATCAACGCAGCGAACCTCGGAAACCTCAACATCATCCAGCAGTTGAAGGACTGTTGCTGCCAGACCCAGCAGAACATCATCAAGATGGGCTACGACAACCAGCTCGGGCAGAAGGACATCATCAACTCAATGCAGCAGGGGTTCTGCTACACCAATACTGGGCTGGAGCGAGGTTTCAGTAACCTCGGCAACCTCATCCAGACGGTCGTTTGCGACTTGAAGAACTCGGGCAAGGACAACACCCAGCGCATCGTTGATGTTCTCAACAACCACTGGCAGCAGGACTTGCAGATTCAGCTCGAGGACAGCAAGCGCAGAGAACAGACTGGTTTCATTATCCAGCAGCTGAAGACCACCACAACCACCACTGGAGCGTAGGAGGTCTAAACAAAATCTATCAAGGGGCAACTCGCTGTTCTATCAGTGAGACCCCTTTTTGTCTATTTATCGAATTATATAAAAAGAGCGCATTATGGAATTTAAGAATATACAAAGAAATCACCCGGTCTATCTGCTAGACAAGCAGACGGTGGAAGTTAAGGAAGGCAAGGTCGTAGACAACCAGCCGCACATCAACACTGGCATCGCAACCATTTCCAGCAGCGGACAGCCAATGCGAGACGTAACAATCGAGGTGGAGGGAAAGCAGACCATCTATACCATCCCCGAACACCTGGGAGTAACCTTTGCAGGCGAAACCGTACTGGCAACCGACAAGGCAGACCTTTTGCCCGAAGTTGGGAAATTGGTAAATGAAGCCGATGAGATAATCAAGGCATACGAGCCAAGCAAGGAGCGGAAAGCCAAGGGCGAAGAATTGCTTGCAGCTTTGAACCCGGCAATCAAGGAGAAGCAGGAAACCGAAAAGCGTTTCAAGGCACTTGAGGGCGATATAAGCGGCATTCGTGGTATGGTCAAGCAATTACTCGACAAGCTAGGATAGGAGGGCGCACAATGAAGAAAATCATCGTTTTGCGCCATTCTTGCGATAGCGAGGAAGGGCGACACCAGCACCAAGAGAGCGACATCATCCACAGCTTGCCATACGAGAAGGCGGCAAAGGCTTTGATGGGAGCCAGCGGATACGCGGCATACGTTGCCAAGCACGGCTACCACTTCACGAAGCAGCTAGCTATCAAGGCGAGCGAGCAGATGAAGAACGTAGATGGAACGAGCCACCGATGGACTGTTGACGAAATCCGTTTGGCGACAAACAACGAGATAATCTCCAAGGGCACGACCATCGGGGATATTCTCTATTTGGCTAATATGGCTTATGCGGACTTCTATCCGAAGGTAATCAAGACCGAGAGCGACTGCGTACAGTATGCTATTGCCGTAGCCAGTGATCCAGACGGATACGAGGGTATGGCATTCTGCAGGTGGACGGCAGACATCATCGGGAAGGGCGTGACCATCGACTGGGAAAAATTGGAATAAACCAAAAAAATAAATTGATATGAGCGAAGTATTTCACGATTTTCAGGTGCACCACCTATATCTGTGCGCCCTAGTAATTTTTATCTGTTTCGCTACGATTCTGATAGCGATGACAATTGACTTGATAGCAGGCATACAGAAGGCGAAGGAACTGCATATTGCAAGAACGTCAACCGGCTTGAAGAAGACGTGCGACAAGGCGAAGAAGTATTTTCCGACATTCGGTATAGCTTCGCTTATGGACGTGGCTACGTGTATTATCTCTCCCTTCCCTATTTTCTCCATCGCCTGGACGGTGTATCTGCTTTTGTGCGAGTTCAAAAGCATACGGGAAAAGGCATACGAGAAGGCAGAGATACGCAAGCAAGACCGCACGATGCAGGTGATCCTCGAAAATAAGGATGAAATTGCGAAGGCGGTTGTCGAGATAATGAAGGAAGAGCGGAAGAAAGGAGGAGATAATGAGGGTAACTAGAGCGCAACTTGTAAAGATAATGCCGAATGCAGGCAGCAAGGCAGACACCTACCTCCCAATCATCAACGGATGGGCAGAGCATTTCCACATCAACACCCCACTAAGGATGGCGCACTACCTCGCACAGATTGCCCACGAAAGCGGAGAGTTGAGATACACCAAGGAACTTGCAAGCGGCAGAGCCTACGAGGGCAGGAAAGACCTCGGCAACACCCAGCAGGGCGATGGCGTGAAGTACAAGGGCAGGGGATTGATACAGATTACCGGGCGAGCCAACTACAGAAAGTATGCCAATTATTGCGGCTTCGATGTTGTTGGCACACCAGAGCTTCTTGAGCGACCATTTGGGGCAACGAAATCCTCGATGTGGGTATTCGACACCTTCGGCTGTAATGAGTTGGCAGACCAAGACAACTTGAAGGCTATCCGAAGGAAGATAAACGGAGGGTACAGAGGGCTGGCAGAATGCGAAAAGTATTTGAAGCGAGCCAAGGAAGCCCTGGAAATTAAGGTGCTTATACAATAAACACATCAATCTAACGTTTATAGAGTATGGAAAATTCAAGAAAAGGGCGAAATTTGCGTTCTGTGGCGTTATTTCTCGTCATACTTATAATTACCCCACTTTTGATTTTGGGCTGTTCCTGCGCAAAAACAGCCCAAAATAACACAGTTTATCACGATAGCGCACACACCAGTGTAAGACGTGACAGCGTGAACCAGCGACAGATCCACTGGCAGGACACTAGGCAGCACGACAGCGTATTCAAGCAGGACAGCGTGCTGGTGTACATCAAGGGCGACACCGTAATCAAGGAGCGGTGGCACAACCTTACGACCACCAGGTGGAAGACAACGACCAAGACGGACACCATCGTGGGCGACACCTACGTTTTCGTGACCGACACCGTAAAAGTCAAGCATTACGTGAACCGATACAAGACCAAGGAGGTAGAGAAGCCAGCGAGCACATTGCACAAAATAAGATTATTCGCTGGCGATTGCGTGATTCTGTTTCTGTTCCTTCTTGCGGTAAACTGGATAAAGGAGCGCATCAAGAAGAGAGTTCAATAGGTTCAATCATAATATCATTTTTTTAGAAAGGGCAGGGACGCAAGAAAAGCGTTTTCCTGCCCATTTTTTGCGAAGAACACTTTTCATTGAGAGAAAAGGGGTAGGGGATATGAGAGTTAGATTATATATTCATTCAAACTAAGGCGTGCAGGTTATTATTATATAGAGTGTTGAAAACTAAGGCAACCGATTGATAGCCATTGATGTACGGAAGAAAAATGTGCAGAAATCGACCAAAAATAGCAGTGTTTACGCCATAAACAGCTAATAAAAGTTAAAATATTAATATCTTTCGGGAAAAGTTTTGGTGGAACGGAAAAATATTAATATCTTTGCATCGTGTTTAGGAGATAAGCACAATAAACATTCAGTAATTTAAGCCCTAGGCAACACGGTTAAGCCAAAGAAAATGAAAAAGTCAAATTCAAACGTTTTAGAGTTCACAACAAAGTTCATCAACTCAAACTTCCGCATCAAGGTATTCGGACGCACAGAGGATGGCAAGAAGATAAACACTCTCGTAGGTGTAAGCGGTATCTTGAAGCTCATCGGTGCAGAACTCTTCAACAAGTTCATCAAGCGAGCATTGAAGGCAGGTCTGGACGCTTGCCGCTGCGCACTCAGAAGAGGATTGGTTGTAACGTTGTATGCTAAGTAATCAAGGGAGGGTGAAACTATGAAGAAGTATTTTGTAAACGGAAAACAGATTTCCGAGACAGAAGCAATCTTGATTGATATGGAGAATAAGAGATTGCAGCAGAGCAACAACATTGCAGACTGGGCAGGTATTCAATTTATAATTCAAAGATAGGAGGCAAGACAATGGCAAGAGCAAAATATTATATCAAGAGACAGATGGAAGGAAAGGAAATCGAGGAGGTGGCAGACTTTACACGCAAGGACAAGGCAGAGCGTTTCTTGAACAGCTTGTTCAAGGGACTAAATAAAGCCGATAGACATTATCCACACTGGGTACGACAAGGTTATTTCAAGTCTGAATTTGCAGGCTTATGCGTGAATTTTACAACAGAGTATTGGATAGAAAAGTATTAACCAGCAGGGCGCAAGCCCTGCACAATATATCAAGATATGAAACAATACATTTTGAATGCTAAAAACAGCCTTGGGGAAGTTGACAGCCACATCGAAGACTACAGAACAGAGGAGAGAATGGAGCAGAGGTTCTCTCGTATCAAGGAAGTCTTTAGAAGCAGTCCGCAAACGGAAGTGCTGGAAGAAGGCGACCGATACTTCAAGGTTAAGACAGGTAGAGTGGTATTCGAGTATTACATCACTGAACGAGAAATTTAAAATTGGCAAGATATGAAAGAAATTAAAACAATACCAGCGCAAGCGTTGGTTGAAGTCAAGACAGAGTTCGGCAAGTATTGCCTTTGGGAAATTAAGGAGTTAAAAGAAGGCGTGGTCCTAGAGGGAAGATACAATCCGGTAAACAAGGCTTTCGATTTCTCCTTCAACGGTCAAGAAGCTATGTTGTGGATTGGTCAGAACGGAAGGCTTGTAAGCCTTGGAGAAGGACAGAGGCATAAGTATATGATGCTTGGTCGTATGCTATCCGATTGCGAGTACTTCCTTCGCAACCCATACGAGCGGCACCTCTATTTCCCGAGCATCGCCAGACATTGCAAGGAAATGCGCCAGTACTGGCTGTCGTTGAATATCAAGCCGGAGTGGTTATCTTATAAGCAGATTGGCAGGATTGAGCACAAGATGAACCGAATGAAAACGAAGTTAGATAGGCAATTTAAAAAAGACAGATATGGAGAATAAAAGAAACATCAAGAGAACGAAGAAGGGTGCAGGCGCAACGGTCAAGCTAGTTGGCATACAGATAGACAACGACCTGCTGCCTTTCCTCAACGCATTGCCCAACAAGTCACGATTCATCAATGATTTGTTGAGAAAGAAATTTTTCGGAAAATAATTTGGTGGTTTCAAAGGAAAAGCGTACCTTTGCATCACTGAATGTTTAAAGTGGTTACCACTTATTACCCCAGCGACTCGACTTTTTCACCGCTGGGGTATTTTTTTTGCCCATTTTAAGCCTTAAATGTAAAATAACATTAAAATAACAATAAAATAAAAAGAAAATCGTTTAAAAATTTGGTAGAACGGAAAAATATTAATATCTTTGCAGCGTGTTTAGGAGGTAAGCACATTAAACATTCGGTAATTTAAGCCCTAGGCAACACGGTTAAGCCAAGAAATATGAAAGCAGCAGAAGTTAAGACATTAGGTCAGTTAGTGGAGTTCATCAACGAGCGTGAAGAATGGTCACTTGATGTAAGTGATATTATTGAAAGTAATGGATGGCAAGATATTACTGGAGAAGAGCGTGGTGTATGCCTTGATGCAGAAGGTAACGAAATGGTTATTATCAATGACAAGGGACAAGCAGAAATTAACTATGATCCTAAGTCTTGGTATGGTATAGAAGAGTAGAATCCACAGTTTATATGACGAGCCAATAAAGGGGACTGACGAAAGCCAGTCCCTTTTTTTTGTTCCACAAGCATCCCGACCACCTGCATTTCATTTATATTTTGTACACTTTCTTTCGATTTGCCCCGAAATTTACGTTCTGAGCAGCTTACGTAGTAAACACGTAAAACTATCCCCGAAAACAATTTGAACCGTTTCTGCGCCAAATTCGCAAGAAATAAGGGCTATTTCTTGTTGTATAGCACGTAATCAATAACCCTGCGGTTTGCGTCATCTACTCTCGATAGGTCTGCATTGATGTAGGTATCAGTGACACGGACACCAAACGAGTGACCCAGCGCAAGCGACACCACGTCCTTTGGTATTCCCAGGTTGAAGGCGATGGATGCCCACGTATGGCGAGCGTAGTACGTAGTAAGCCCAGGGCGAACCTTTGCGAGCTTCTTATTAATCATTACCGTTGCAGAATCAACGTTTTTGAAATGCTCCGAGAAACGAAGCAGCTTCTTTTCCCCTTTGTACTTCTCGATGATTCGGAGAGCTTCGGGATGAAGAAGGATGGAGTAATGCCTGCCAGTCTTCGCACGGTCGTATTCCAGTCTGCCACGGACGATATTCTCCTTTGTCAAGGCGAACAAGTCACGCACGTTGATACCAATGAGCAGGAACATAAGCTGGAACATATCGACCAGCTCATCACCACCAGCTTCGAAGATAGAGCGGATTTCCTCAACAGACAAGTCTCGCTTTTTTGTTGTCTCAATTCGGAGGCTATACCTGCGGAAAGGGTAGTTTCTTGTTTGCTCATTATCTATCGCCAAGTTGAAGACAGCAGCGACACAGAGCATCCTGCTGGTTCTGGTATTCCTAGACAAGCCTTCCTTTGCCATAAAAGCATCGAAGGCTTCAAGCCAAGAGCGGTTAATCTCATCGTAGGTAAGGCGAGCCGCTTTTTCTTCTCCAAGGAAAGCTTCAATCTTTGCCCAAGTGTACTTGTATCTGTTTATCGTGTTCTTTTTTAGATTTCTCCCCTCGTAGGCGATGAAGCCATCACGAAGCAGGGCGACCTTTTCCCTGGCAGGCTCGGCTTCAAGGATGATTAAGTCACGAAGCTCCCTTGCCGTAATATCGCCACGGTATGTTTCCCTGCATTGCGCCTTCATCATCATTCTATTATAAAAATTCAGACGGTCAAGAAGGAAGTCGTTGATAGCATCACGATCGGGACGCTTGCGCACCTTACAAGACCTTTTATCCCATTCATCTTTCTTGCAGTATTGATTGAGGGATATGAAGGCGGTCCCACCGTGATGGTTGACGGCAAGACGGATGGAGAACGTGCCGTCCTGCCTTTTTACCCTTGTATCTAAATATAGTCTCAGTGTTGCCATATTTCCGTGCAGTATTTATTCAGTTTATTTATAGCGAGAAAAGCCACAATGGTGCAACGTTGTGCAGGATTGCAGTGTTTTCGAGTTGTCCCAGCATCAAAGAACCCCTTTATATACTGGGGAAAACCGTTAAGTTGTACTCAGAATCATAACGTATGCTTTAAATGATTGAAAATTAAACACTTAATACCGCTGCTATTTTTCCGTGCAGTTTATATTCAGGTTTTTCACGATTTCAGACGTGAAGCCGGATGCGTAGAAGTCACCCGAACCAAGGAGCAGCCAGTATGGGTTGACGTGATAGTCGCGTACCAGGAATTGAACCCAGGACGGACGGAAGCGACCGTAGCACTCGGCAGGCTTGTCTCGAAGGGATATGGTGTTCCAGCGGTTGAGACCGTACCGGTCCGTTATCGTCTTAAGACCACCTATGCAACCGTCAGCCTTCAAGCGGTTGATGGCATCAAAGAAGCGCACGGCTATATCCACATCAGCGGACATCAGATTTTTCTCTTCCATATTATTCATTTAACTTTTTGTAGGCACGACTGAAAACGCTTTCCAGCCTTGCCCGATGATTATTCAATCTTTGCGACCAGTCCTGCAACTGAGCCAGCGAGGGGCGAGAAGCCAGCAGCCCATCCACCTCGGAAGGGGTGAGCACTGGCAGGTATTCCTCGTAGGCGAGAAGGTTATTCAAAGTACCCATCATCGCCTATGTTTATTTTCTTTTTTGGCTCGCTTTTCTTTGTACGGATTCCATACATTTTCTCATCGTATGAAGCGACTTTCTTTTGCAGCAGATAATGAACCGTTGGAACGTTTGCCAATCCATTGTATGCTACAACAGAGTAAGCGGACACAACGGACCACCCTAGTTTCTCAAAGTAAGAAAGCGCATCAACCGATGATTTGAACTTTACCTTCTTTCCATTTTCATCGACTATCTCATCCGCTCCCTTATTTCCGAAATCAACAACAATGAGAGCCTTTGGAGTTCCAGTATTAAATTGCATTACCTCGCAGTAAACCGTATGTTGCGCACGCACGCACACACACACAAGCGCAAGCACGAACAGCATTATTATCTTTTTCATATTGCCTATTTATTTAAATGATTAATATTTCTTTCGTAGAACTCATTCCAAGCCTTTTTCTTGATGAATATGAAGAAGAGAAGCAGCCCTAGGGCGACCATCAGCAGATGGAGCGGATGGCACAAGACACCGAACCCGAAGGAACGCTGGAAGTCGATGCAGAACGAAATCAGCACTCTGTAGGTAGAGAACGCCCGATGCACCCAGCAGAACCCATAGGCTAGACTGACGATGATCCAGGCGATGAAGCCGAAGAGCGAGCAGTCGAATATCCACTCCGTGAGTTTTACCCGAATGCCGAACGAGAGCAGGGTGCAGTGCACCAGCATCACAAACGCACCCACTGGAGGGATAATGCCTATTATCAACCTGCTGGCTTTCCATAGCCAGCTTTTACCGAGAGCGGCAAGAAGAATCTTCTCCTTCCGCTCTATGAAATCCTCATCTTTCATCGTTACTTAGAATTTTAGTTGATATTATACCTGGAGCGAGAACTAAAGTTCACGCAACCATTTCTGCCCCGATTTAGTCTTAGACCAAATTACGAGACTGGTGCCTATTACCGCACCGATGAACATAAATAAAGTTGCTAGTTCCATATTCTAAACATTTAAATTGTTATACTTCATTACGTTATTAGCAAAATAAGCGAAGGCGCACGATGCTATGACACCGAAGACGATGAAAAGGACATTATACAATCCTATTTCATCGCCAGTAATCAATGGAGAGAAACCACCGATACCCGTTCCGCTTATAAACAGATTGGAGACACCATACAGATACGTTGCAAGCAGCGTCCTGCGGTCGTGCTCTTTAATTAACTTACTAACCATACTTTTTCCTTTTGCAAAGTTACTAAATTATTTCTGCCCGACAATGGCAAGCAGGGTTTTAACTTGATTTTGCAGGAACTCATTCTGTTCTCTCAGCAATTTATTCTCAGCAGCCAGGGCAGCATCACCAGCGATGGTCTGGGAAACGTTGGAACTGTTCGAACCATTCACGTTTGAACCGATGACAGCCGCTTCCATCTCAGCTGGGAGGGGAGGGGCACATCTGTCGATGATAGCTTTTATCTTTGCGATGAAATCAGCCTTCAACGACTTCGCATTTAACTTACTATTTAAGTTTTGCGGACTAACCTCTAAATTCTCGGCTAAGGTCTTCATATTCACGCCACTAGCCTTTATGTATCTTTTCATTTCTTCTCCACTCATATTGTAAATTTCTTTAAAAATAAACAAAATAGTTTTAAAAATGAAGACTAAAATATTTATTATTCAACATTTTTGTTTAATTTTGCACACGAATTTCAAAGCGAGTTTAAAAACTCTTTTGCAAAGATAAACAAAATAATTTAAAACGCAATAAAAAATGGGAGAAAATTTCAATTATGATTTTCGAACACCGCTGCAGAAGCAGCAGGACGAACGAAAGAAGAACATCATTGCGATGTACGCAGACTTCCGGGCAAAGGCACCTGCCGAGACATCGGACAGCAGAATAATGCTTGCAGTATCGCAGCACGTAGGCTGCACACAGCAGAACGTACGTGTATGTCTCATCAAGGCTGGAGTGATAACACCCAAGAAGAGACGTTCATCCGTGCGCAAGTAATCGAACCAATTAAACATTCAGAGCTTATGAAGAAGTTTATCGAGATTGTGACAAGTGACGAAGTATTATCCCTGGCAGTTGCCATCGTATTAGTAACTTTAATTTTTTGGAGGGCTTAGTTATGACGAACGAAGAACCAAAGGTAGCTGACGCAGGCAGATACACAATGACAGAGACCTGCAAGGTATTGGGCATCCATCGCAACACCCTGCGCAGATGGTTGCAGGCTGGAAAGATGAAGGTCAAGTTCCGCAGAATCGACAACCGCAAGGTTATCGAGGGCGCAGAAATCAAGAGAGCGTGGAGGGTTGCCCTATGATGAAGGCATACGTAAAAGCGAAGCAGCTGACCGCCAAGTGGGAGCAGGAGCGAAAGGACAGCAAGCGACTGGCAACTATGAAGGAAGCTGAAAGACGCATCCAGGTTAGGGAGTTCGACAATATGCTTTGTCTATCACTGGACGGAATACCGGTACTCCCGATGAGCGAGTTCAACAAGCAGACGCTTGCAGACGCACGTCTGACATTATTCAACTATTTAAACAGACAATAAGAGCTATGAGACCAAGAATTATCGAGGAGTGCAGGAAGAAGATGTACGAAGCCATCTGGCTGGAGATAGACCGAGACCCACAGCGACCAGCGGTTGCAAGGGTGGACATCAAGACCAAGGCAGGAGGCATCTGCGTATGGTGCGACAGCGTGGGCAACATTGCGGTCGTGACGCACAAGGGCAGCAATAACGACAGCGAGCGGCTGGAGGAAGCCATCGAGGGCTGCGTCAACTATCAGGACGTGATGGACGACTGGCTGGAGGAGAACAGCCAGTACGCAGACCAAAACCCAATGGACACCTTCGAGGAAAGCAGGCTCGACAGCCTTATGGCTCAACTGGTTTAGGCTTCATAAATGATTATAACGGTTATTTGACACTAAAATCCCCACAGCGGTGGGCAAAGGGCGCACGCAAAGATTCATATTTAGTTAGAATGGTTAATGTTTTTCGTTGTTAGTGTTTACTGCAAATATGCGGAAACTGACAGCGTGCGCCCTACAAAGGAAGGGCATCCATCGGCAGCAGGCAAGGGTGGGGTAAGTTTTGGCAGTCAACTGGGGTTCGAATCCCCAGCCTTCCACTAGAGTTAATTAAAAGATTATGTTGAACTAGAAATTGAACGAATTATGGAAAATGAGATTATTCAAGTAAGCGGTGGCGAAATGCTGGAAGCCATCAACCGCTCGGAGATTGACGGACAGATTGCCACAGCGCACAAGTTCCCGAGAGACATTGCACAGTGCAAGCAGAATATGGTAGCACTTGCAGCGATGGACGATGATGTGGCATACAACTGCTTCTATCACCTCGAGCGCAAGGGCAAGGACGGACAGGTTTCCATCATCGAGGGTCCGAGCGTGAGATTCACCGAGATTATATCAGCCTGCTGGAAGAACCTCCGCATTGCGGGTCGCATCATCGCCAACGATGGCAAGACCATCACGGCACAAGGCATCTGCCACGACCTCGAGAGCAATGTTGCCTACTCCGTTGAAGTGAAGCGCAGCATTCTGACCTCGAAGGGCTACACCTTCTCGCAGGATATGCAGGTTGTAGTCGGCAATGCAGCGGTTGCAATCGCCCAGCGTAACGCAATCTGCAAGGTCGTGCCGCAGGTACTGATTTCAAGTGTAGTAAAGGAGGTGCAGGCAAAGGCTCTCGAGCACATCAAGCAGACTGGCGTGCAGAGCCAGTGGAAGAGCTGCGTTGCCTGCTTCCAGGTTTACCAAGTGACCGACATTATGCTGATGGAATACCTGGGCAAGAAATCAGCCGAGGAAGTCACGGCAGAGGACATTCAGAAGCTGGGCGGTGTGTACAATGCCATCAAGGAAGGTACGACCACCGTAGAGGAAACCTTCAAGAAGCCAAAGCAGCAGGAAGCCATCGCAAAGCAGGCGCAGACAGCAGCCGATGATGCAAAGAATAAGGCGCAGCAGGCAATGAGCCGCAGCCAGGGCAAGACTGGCACGGCAGCGAAGAAATAAGCCATTTTATTATAACGTTAAGCCCGAACCGCCACGGTGCAACCTATGGGGTGGGGTCCCATCGAGACAAAGGGAAGCCGTGGCAACTTTTTAAACATTCAGTAATATGACAGTAAAACAATTAAGAGAAGCGATGAAAGGTCTCAAAGGAGACGTTTATGTAGAGATTGTTATGCCAGCAGGCAAGGCTGGCTCAACGTGGCACATGCCAGTAGAATCTGCATCAAAGAAGGATGGCAGATTACAGCTCAAGACAAACAATCCGATGTAGAACTTTCAAAGTGTGAAAATTATGGCAGAAAAAGAAAACAATCAGAGACGAGAGAGCACCATCGACAAGTACTTCGATAGAACCGCAGATGGTTACAAGGCATGGGCAGAGGAAAACGAGGAAGAAAGAAACTATCTGCAGGTTGCAGCAGAGATGACTGGAGATGCAGACGAAGACGGACACCAAGGATTCGATTTTCATATTGCCTACCACGGTTCAGCCAATTTCCTCGCAAGCGGAATTGCTCAAACAATGGAAAAGGATGAATTCCTTCGCCAGCTCATCATCGAAGCAGCAAGAAGATTTTTAATGAACAAATAAAAACATTCAGACAATGAAACAGATTATCAAGTACAAGAACAGAGAGGAGTGGTTGCAGAACCGCTCGAACGGAATAGGCGCAAGTGAAGCAGGCACGGTACTGGGACTGAACTCATGGGAGACCCCATACCAGTTGTGGAGACGCAAGAAGGGCATCGACCCACCAAAGGTTGAGAACTTCGCAATGGTTGCAGGACACCTGCTGGAGGATGCCGTGGCGCAGTTCTTCCAGCGAGAGAGCCACTGCCACATCATCAAGGCGAGCACGGACGACTACACCATCACGAACACCGATGCACCGTATCTGAGAGTAAGCCCAGACCGCACCTTCTGGAGAGCCGAGGCAACGCACAACGAGGCGAGCAAGAGCATCCTGGAGTGCAAGACCACGCAGATGCAGATAGATGCAGACGACCTTCCGAAGCATTGGTTCTGCCAGCTACAGATGAATCTAGGAGTTGGCGAGTATAAAAATGGAGCACTTGCCTGGCTGACAGCAGGCAGGGAGTTCGGCTACCGTGACATTGATTTCGACCCCGAATTCTTCGGATGGATGAGGGACGAGATAACCAAGTTTTGGCTTGACTACATCGTGGGCAACCAAGAGCCACCTGCCTACAGCGCACAAGACGTTCTCCTGAAGTCTCCACTGCACAAGGCAGGGAAGGAGATTGAAGCCACAGCCGAAGTCGGGGATATGCTCATCGAGCTGAAGGACATCAAGGAGAAGGGCAAGGCACTGGAGAACAGACAGAAGGAAATCGAGGACAACTTGAAGCTGTTCTTCGGTGACGCTGAGAGCATCGTGGACGGAAACGGCAAGACGCTGGCAACGTGGAAAGCACCGAAGGCAAGCGAGAAGTTCGATGCCAAGGCTTTTCAGACAGACCATCCCGAGGAATGCGCTGCCTACATCAAGCAGGTGCAGGGAGCACGAAGATTGCTCATTAAGTAAAGGCATGGCTTATGGCTAGCGTTCCTATATCAAAAACCGACCTAAGGAATATAATTTCCCAACTGGAGAATTATATTTCCCTAGGTAGGAAAGTGACAGCACCGACCGACACAAGCCAGCGGAACAAAATCCGTATGGCTACCGTGCTCAAACGGAAGCTGGAAAAGAAACTATCATTATCAGAAAAATTATGAGTGATTCATTTATCATATACACATCATATTTAAAAATCTTCGAGCAACTGACCGATGCACAACTCGGGCAGCTAACAAGGCACATGCTTTCTTTTGCTAAGACTGGTAAAGAACCTTCTATCGAAGATCCTCTCGTTAAGTTATCATTCGCATTCATCAAAGATGATATGGAGCGAAATCAGCGTAAATACGAGGAGAAGTGCGAGCGACTCCGTGCAAATGCACGAAAACGCTGGGATAAAAAGCAATTGGATTCAGAAGCAAGCGAAGATATACAAAAGCATACAAACGTATGCAAAAGCATGCAAATGCATGCAAATGCACAAATTGCAATGCATAATGATAATGATAATGAATATGTAAATGATAATGTTGATGATAATGATGTTTCTAAAGAAACAAATATATTAGAACCTTCTAAAGAAGCTTCTATGCAAAGTTTTTCCGAGAAAAACGTTTGCGCTGCAGCAGAGCCGCAAAAAAGTTCTGAGAAGAAGAAATCCAAGAAAGGCGAAATCGACTACGCAGCAATCAAGGACTACTGGAACGAGCAGCACGACAAGACCAACAGCGCAATGCGAAGGCTTACGCTGATGACGGACAACCGCAAGGAGGCAATCAGAGGAAGGCTCAAGGACTGCAAGGGAGATATTTCCAAGATTTACCTAGCCATCGACAAGGCTATGGCTAGCGACTATCTGAACGCAGGGCATTCCTGGGCATCATACGACTGGGTAATGACAAGGAAATATTTTCCGAAGGTGCTGGAGGGCAACTACGACAACACCAAGCCAGCCACAAGCCAGCAGCCGCAATCGGCAGAAGCCAGGGCGCAGGATCCAGCGGCAACGGCAAGACCGAGCATCGGGGAACGCTACGAGCAAGCCAAGCACCGACAGCCAGCGCCACAGCAGAGCCAGGACGACAAGTTCCGGTGGGTAATCCAGCAGAACCTTGCCGACTTGAAGAAGAATCCACGGAACAAGCCAGCCAAGGATTCACTGGCGAGATTCTACGAGAAGGGAGTTCTGCAGCGACTGGGCATCGACTGGAAGCCCGAAAAATAGCGAATGAGGGCAAAATTAGCCGTTCTGAGCCGTTTTCTCGGTTCGGACGGTAAATTATAAGGCAAACAGATTTTAAACGCTTAAAACGAAAGAATTATGGCAAAAGAAGTAATTGTAATTAATGAACCGGACGAAATAGCCAAGGATTTCGAGGAAGGTACGCTTCTACAGATTGCAGGTAAGGTTTTCAAAGTGGAAGAAGATTCACTATACACCTCCGGCTGCAATGAGTGTGCATTTTGTGACGATATACAACTGACAGAATATTGCAGCTCCGCTAGATGCATAGGAGACACAATTGATGATTCGGGGTGTCACTTTATAGAGATTGGAAGCCATGAATGAATTGTTTTTCCACGAATGCAGAGCCGCAGGGCTTGTACTCAAGACATCGAACGATTGGTGCAAATGGCTGACCGATAACAGCTACGACATCAAGAAGACGGTCGCAGAGCACGAAGGCTTCAAGTACAACATCAAGGATTTCTGCATCAATCCGCACGTAATCGAGTATTCTGTAGAGGGTGCAGATAACTGGGGATGGAAGGTAACGACCGCCAAGACGCATTTCGGATGGATATGGGGGTTCAGTATTCAGAACGGAAAGACCGGGTACGACAGCCCTGTCGGCTACCCGAGCAGATATGATACCATCAGCATCTTCTACGGCAGTGAGGCAGAAGCGGTTCAGGATGCACTGACCTACATCATCGGCTACCTTTCGGAGAAGGCTGGAACCAAGAACATCAACCTTCTCATCTGGGCAGCCAAGAAGAAGAGAGCAGACATCGTTCATCCACAGATGGAACTTTTCAAATAGCTATCTATGAACAGAGTTGAGAATATTATACTTGTCCGTGAATGCGGTCTTCATCATCTGTCAATCGACAACAGAGACATCTGGCTGGCAGATGATGAAATCAAGGCACTCGAATGTATCCTGAAGGATTACAATGCGGACACGAACAATTTTAAACGTAGTTGAAAATGAAGAAGATAGAAATCATCACGGACAGCCACCGCCATCACGTATATGTTGGCAACACCGACTTCTGGCTCGATACCCTGGAGCTGGTGGAACTGTACAAGAAACTGGGACGCACCAAGCTGTAACAGAAAAAAGAAACAAGAGTAACAAACAATAAAAACATTCAGATTATGGAACATAAAGATTTTGATGTTTACGAGATTTTGAAGGGTGTGCCTGTTGGCACTAAGTTATATACACCAATGTGCGGAAAGGTTGGATTCGCTTATCTTGCAACCAACAAGGAAGCAGGGGAAGTAATCTGGACTACGGACAAGAACGGAGAGTACACCTTCAACAAGAACGGCAGATGGATGGAGGGAGGCGAAGTAATGCTTTTCCCATCCGGTAAAATGAGAGACTGGAGCAAGTTTGCCTGGAAGAAGGGAGACGTGCTTGTTACCGAAGATGGTAATGCGCATATTATCTTCGAGAAGTTTACGGATGATACTTACACGATTTTTGCTGGTAAGTATTATTATTGCAAAAATGGAAAGAAAGGATATACTTACCTCAGAGAATGTGATAATGCCATAACAGAAGAATTCACTTCCGAAACCGAGGATGCAGCCAAGATCTATATCAGCTTCATCGAGAAGCGATTGGACGGAAAGCTGAACCGTGAGACCCTGGAGGTTGAGAAGCCGAAGAAGAAACCGGCGTTCGAAATTGGCAAGCTCTACGTTTTCAGAGAGGAAGACGAGGACGGAGAGCTGACAATCATCGGAAAGCTCATCGGCAAGAACGAGAGCGAGGACACTTTATCATTCGGCAACCAGTACGAAATCGAGAACGAGAAGTTCGTGACCGACCAAGCCTTCGACCTGCGCATCAGCGTACACGATGAACTTCGAGAAGCAACAGAGGGCGAAGCCGTCACGTTCCAGGAGGCTTGCACCCTATGGGCGAAGAGCAAGGAAAAGAAGGACAAGGAGCAGCCTTGCTTCAAGACCTTCGACAAGGAGCTGGTAAGGAGCAGAAAGAAATCCAATTGGATTCCAGCGTTATTTGTTCGTGACCGTGGAGAGAATTATGCGAGTAGATACACCGTCTTGCCTATCCACAGCGGTATAGGAGCAGACTTCGTACACTGTATTCCATACGAGGGGAACGAGAACATCGCCTTCACTGACTACGATGTTGAGAACCTGCCATTCTAGGACGTATGGCGAGTGAATTATGCAAGGCTTGCGAGGAAGGGCAGAACTGCATCAACGGCAGGTACTGCCCACCTCGCAGGCGATATGTTGAACACCAAGACATCAAGGAATGCAATGGGAAGAAAGAAGAAGTACACTGACGAGGAACTCAGAGAGCACAATCGTGAGAGAGCACGCAGATACTACGCCCTGCACCGTGACGAGATGATGAGGAGAAACCGGGAATGGAGAAGGGCGAACCCCGACAGAATCAGAGAGTACGGAAAAAGACAGCGTAAAAGGCGCAACGTCTCTCAGTACAACTCGGAGTATTACCGCAAGAACCGACAGAGATTGATTGAGCTTGCGAGCGACTGGAGAAAGGCGAACCCCGAAAAGGTCAGGGGCTACAACGACAAGCAGAAGAAGCTGCGGAGAATTGAAGCCGAAAGAAAGAAGCTGGATAGGGCAAGCCTGGAAGCGCAGGCTTCCATTTTCCGTGATCCGCAGGCGGCAGAGCACTTCAAGTGGATTGCAGAGCGTGTAAGGAGAAAGAAGGAGCAATCCTTACTACAAGCAGCAAGATAAGTACTTAACCAGTGAATGAATGCCGCAAACGGCAAAAACATAAAGTTTAACACATTTGAGACCGTATCGTTTGCGCTCAATGTTATCACTTAAATTATTAATCTGGCAACTCGGAAAGACGAGAGCCGTCCGGCATTCATTCCGATAAAAAAAAGAAAGCGAGGTGGAACACGAAGATATGGAATAACAGAAGACAGCTAAGTGCAGGAATCCCGAAACAAGGAACATCGGGAACTTCCTGCAACCCAAAGAGGGAGTGTTTGTAGGGTAAACTCATTCGGTACGAGATATTCTTTATTTTGCAAATCGCCAGGCACTCCCTCGATTTTTCCGTTTCAAGCCTGCAAGACGATGAAAGGAGAAGGGACTATAGGGTAGAGGATAGGAATAGTAGGGAGCTAGCGCACAAGCGCACACAAGCGCACACACGCACGTAGGACTCCTCAACCCGAACAACTACCCACAGACACAGAGATAGCGGCTTAGAACGAAAATTTCAAGAAAATAACAGAAAAAGAAAATCAAAAATAAAACAAAAGTAAAACGAAATGGAAAAAGGAACAGTTATAATCGGAATCGACCCCGACATCAAGGAAAGCGGTGTCGGAGCAGTATTTGACGACAAGAAATTTCTCGCCTATAAAATGAACTTCCCGGCTTTGATAGATTACCTCAAGGCTATGAACGAGAGCTGCAAGAAGGTTAAGGTCGTCATTGAAGGCGGATGGCTCAACAAGAGCAACTGGCACGTACTGAACAGATTTATGACAGCAGTCAAGGCAGCTGCAATCGGACGCTCAACCGGGATGAACCATCAGACCGGAATCCTTATCGTAGAATGCTGCGAGCACTACAATATCCCCTACGAGATAATCAAGCCGCTGAAGAAGTGCTGGAAAGGCAAGGACGGAAAAATAACACAAGACGAAATCGCCTACTTCATCAGCTCAGACGGAAAGCTTCCGAGAATGAACCAAGACCAGAGAGACGCACTACTCCTCGCCTGGGTGTGTGCCGGATACCCGGTCAAGGTTAAGCCAAAGGCACAGACAACCCTGCAGAAGACCATCAGAGCCTTTGACGGATGGAATGTTGATAAAAGTTAAAAGTGCACGAAGAACGAACAACTAAAGCGAAAAAGTCGTATCTTTGCGCCAATGTTTATCAAATAAGCAGTTTTTCGAACTTAAAACAAGAAGAAAATGAAAACAGAAGAAATCGCACTATCGAGGGTCAGCGAGAACGAAGCGAACCCGAGAGAGATAAGCCAAGCGAACTTTCAGAAGCTGGTGCAGAGCATCATCGTGTTCCCACGAATGCTGACCCTGCGCCCGATTGTTGTTGATGAGACATTCCACGCACTGGGTGGAAATATGCGACTGAAAGCCTTGCAGCACATTGTCACGATGGACGAAGCAAGCATTCAAGTGAAGCTGGATGCAGAGCAGCGTCTATCCGATGAGGAGCAATCCGCATTGATGGAGTACTGGCAGGGATGGCAGCAACAGCCTACAGTTACCGTGGTGAGTGCATCAGACTTGACGGAAGCACAGAAGCAGGAGTTTATGATTAAAGACAATCTATCCTTCGGTAACTGGGACTTCAACGACCTGGCGAACCGATGGGACAGCGCACAGCTTCAGAACTGGGGTATGCCAGTCTGGAACCCAGCACCAGCGGAAGCAAGCAGCACCAGCAAGTGCAAGAAGAAAGACAAGGACGACCAAGAGGGCGACCCATTCGCAGGGGAACTACCGCCCGAAATCGAAGGGCATGACTTGACTCCTGACGACTTGCCAACGATAATGGGCGATGGCGTTCTGCCACGTGAGAACGTAATCATTCACTACAAGCCAGCCGATGAGCCATTCCTTGCCAAGCTGCTTGGAGTTGATCATATCGACCGCATCGTCTGGAACTTTGACGAACTGAAACCAAGACAAGAAGGAAAGGAGGAAGACAATGGAGAAGAATAGAATCGAGAACATCAACCTGCACGACCTTGTGGAGAACCAGGACAACCCACGCACAATAGAGCCACAGCAGATGCAGAAGCTCGTTGAGAGTATTCTGACGTTTCCGAAGATGTTGCAGATGAGACCAATCGTATGCAATGAGAACCGAGTTATCCTCGGAGGTAATATGCGCTTCCGTGCCCTTCTCAACATCGAGCAGATGGAAGACGAAGCAATCAAGGGAGCGATTGAAGCCGTAGCCGTGAAACTGACCGATGGGGAGAAGCAGCAGCTTTGCAACCACTGGGAGAAGTGGAAGGAAGAACCAAAGGTCGAGGTCGTTATTGCTGACAGCCTATCCGAGGAAGAGACGGACGAGTTCATCATCAAGGATAACGTCTATTTTGGCAGCTGGGATGAAGAGAAGCTGAAGGGAGCGTTTGACGTGGACGATATGCAGCGATGGGGATTGAACCCCTGGGAAATCCAGCAGGAAGCCACGACCTACGAGCCGGAAGAGGACGAAGAGCAGCGCATCATCATCGTATATCGCAGCGAGGACGCAAAAGCCGTGGCAGATATGCTGGGACTTGACGCAATCGAGAAGCGCAACTTTGACGTGGAAGAACTCAAAGAAAAACCCGAATAGTCGGAATTTTCGCGTTTAAGTCGGAGAAACGCTTGAAATGGATAAACTATCCGCTCGGAACAATTCAATCCGACAGAGACGAAATTTAATAAAAATAACTCGAATATGAGAAAGACTTGTGTTTTCATAATCGGAACCAACGCCAGCGGAAAGAGCATCGTTGCCCGAAAGCTGATAGAAAGCTTTGGTGGCGTTGAAAGCTACAAGGACGGAATAAGCAGCACCAGGGATGGAGTTGCATTTGCAGGGCGATACGATGTTAAGTACGGAGGTGTTGACAATCTGAACGGTACCACCATACTTCGGGACATCGTGAAGAAGGCACTGGAAAGCACCGACTGCATCATTTGCGAAGGAATGCGACTTAAATGCTGGGGTCCGAACTTGACGCACGCAATGTTCAATGCGGACAGACAGATTGTAATCTTCTTATACGCACCACTGCAAGAAATCCAGAAAAGGCTCGCAGAACGGTCGAACGGAACGTTGAGCAAGGATATTATCCGAGGGCAGCGAGAATCGGCACGCTCGGCAAAGAAATGGCAAACTGCGGGGTGTGACGTTGTAGCGATAGACACCACGAAGCAGACAGCCGACCAAATCGCAGACTTTATCATCAATAAAATAAATTTATGAGGATATGGCAGAACATTATTGCAATACGCCAAGAATAACATACGAGTTCCCCGATTGCTCAATGCCAATGGCTTTTGACACTTACAATAATTGCAGCTTTGGCTGTATGTATTGTTTCGCTCAGAACCAGCGAGGTATTGGCAGCAAGAAGAAGGAATACCTGCACAAGGAGGTTAAGGACGTGAGCGTTGAGCGCATCAAGCGAATGTTCATTGACCCCGACAAGCACGGTGGAGACTTTGCGCCATACATCAAGGCTCGCAAGGTTATGCAGTGGGGAAGTATGAGCGACCAGTTCGACAACTTCGAACGGAAGTACGGAACGACACTGGAACTTTTGCGTTTCTTCAAGGATATAGACTATCCGCTTTGTTTCTCGACCAAGGGAGCGTGGTTCACCAAGGATGAGCGATATATGGACTTGATCAGAGGGCAGAAGAACTGGAACTTCAAGTTCTCAATCATCACCAGCGATGCAGAGAAGGCTAGAGTAATAGAGCGAGGGGTGGAAAGCCCACAAGCACGACTGGAAGCCATCGAGCGCATCGCCAATGCAGGAGCAGGAGGGGCAACGCTGAGACTGAGACCCTTCATCATCGGAGTGAGTACGCCAACGTACCTCGACCTTATCAAGGAGGCATTCAACAGAGGGGCTACCGCTTTGAGCACCGAATTCTTCTGTCTTGAGACGAGAAGCCCGACATTGAGGGAATTGTTGCCTACCATCAGCAAGATGGCAGGTTTCGACATTCTCGCATTCTACAAGAAGTACAGCGTACAATCCGGCTATCTTAGACTTAACCGCAAGGTTAAAGAACCGTTCTTCAGAAATATGAAGGAACTGTGCGACCAGCTGGGAATGCGCTTTTATGTATCGGACGCACACTTCAAGGAACTTTGCCACAACGGAAGTTGCTGTGGATTGCCGCCAACGTGGAACTACAGCAGGGGGCAGATGTGCGAAGCACTGAACATTTGCAAGCGCAAGGGATACGTGAGGTGGAGCGACATCAAGCTTGATGCAGAGAACCTTTTGAGGGCGAGACTGGAGAAGGCGATGAACCTGGGAACACGTGAAAAATACTCGAAGTATTACACGATGAGCGCAGCCGACTATATGAAGTGGTGCTGGAACAATCCGCAGGCAGCGCACTCGCCATACAAGATGTTCGAAGGGGCTATGGTACCAGCTGACGAACGAGACAGCGAGGGGAACATCGTATACAAGTACAACGGAGCTAAATTTTAAATCAGAATCGTATGCCACAAGGTAATAATAACAAACATCGAGCGCAGAAAATCGACATCGAAAACCGCTTGCAGATTATCGCACCATTATACCGCAAGGGATGGACGGAGCGAGAAATCACGGCAGAGGTGAGGAAACGGCTCGACAGACCGAAATACAATCAAGCGCACTGCGACATTCAGCGGTTATTGAAGGAGTGGAGGGAAGAGAGACTGACCGACACAGACGAAAAGATAACCAGCGAGGTGGCAAGGTTGAAGCTGGTGATACGTGAAGCCTGGGATGCGTGGGAGAAATCCAAGGAAGACTACCACGGCAAGACACAGACGCAAGTCGGACTGCCAAGCGAGAATCCTGCAACTGGGCAGGTAACGATGGAGACCGTCAAGGCGATAATGTACGATGCTGAGAAGCGAGGACTCGGAGACCCAAGGTATCTTGACATCATCCTAAAAGCTGAGACGCAGATTTGCAAGCTGCTCGGACTGGATAAGGTCGTGCTTGACTTGAACGCAGGATTCCAAGGCGGCATCGAGGTGCGCTACATCAACTCGGGACACCAGTGTGCATCCAGCGAGCAGGAAGTGATCGAGCGTGAAGGTTTGGATAGAGATTGATTTTTTTTACACATAATTTGTTCTAAGTTTTAAGTTTTTAGTTTGAAAGAATGGCACTATTTGACGTTATTGGTGAGTTGTACGCCCCGAATGCGGACGTGAAGCCAAGGTTTCTCGTGAACCAAGGAGGCACGTCCTCTGGGAAGACATACACCATTATGCAGCGTCTTATAGTGCTTTCTTTTGAGCACCCGATGGCAATTATCACGGTGTGCGGTCAAGACCTCCCGAACTTGAAGGTGGGAGCGATGCGAGACCTCGACACAATCCTGCACACAAGGGCAGAGCTGCTGGACTGGTTCAAGAACAACAAGAGCGACAGCAGCTACAGAGGAAAGAACGGCTCAATCATAGAGTTCAAGAGCTACCAGGATGCGCAGGATGCCAAGAACGGTAAGCGAGACTACCTGTTCGTGAACGAGGCGAACGGTGTGCCCTACGAAGTATTCTGGCAGCTCGCCATCCGAACACGTAAGCAGGTATTCATCGACTACAACCCAAGCGCAAGGTTCTGGGTGCACAACAACATCATCGGAAGGGATGACTGCCGTTTGATACTGAGCGACCACCGAAACAACCGATTCATTACTGAGCAGGAGCACAAGAAGATTGAGGAGATTGACGACCCCGAGCTGTGGCGAGTATATGCGCGTGGACTGACTGGAAAGATAACCGGGCTTATCTTCACTAACTGGGGTATCGTTGACAAGCTGCCACCAAGGGAGGAGTGGAAGATGGAGTGCAGGGGTATGGACTTCGGATTCACCAACGACCCGACAGCACTGGAGCACGTTATTCTCGCACACGGTGAGTTATGGGTGGACGAGGAAATCTACCAGCCCGGACTGACGAACGAAGACATCGCAGACCGCTGCAAGGAGCAAGGACTGACGAAACGAGACCTCATCATTGCAGACTCGGCAGAGCCTAAGAGCATTCAGGAGATACACAACCAAGGGCTGTGGATAATAGGCAGCACCAAGGGAGCGGACAGTATCAACAACGGCATCGACATCTTGAAGCGTTTCCGCATCAACATAACAAGACGAAGCCACGGCATCATCGAGAATATGCAGCAATACAAGTGGAAGAAGTCAAGGGATGGAGAGACCACGAACCAGCCTATAGACGCATTTAACCACGGCATAGACGCAATACGATACGTAGCCTTGAAGAAGTTATCCGTAGCAAGCCACGGAACGGCTAGGGCGCACGTATTGAGACAATAACTACGACAAAATTATAAAGCGTATGGATAAGAACACTACATTCAAGTACTGGCTGGCAGTGGCAAGGCACACCAGCTATAAAATCGGCAAGCAGCCACGACCAGCTTTTGTCGGGGAGAAACAAGTTCCCGACAATCTCAACCAGCTATCCATCGGGCAGCTGATTGACCTTTCCCAGCTATCAGACAGCGAGGAAAGTCTGTATCAGATAGTGACAACCGTCCTCGGTCTGAGCCACAAGGAAGTGGAGCAGGCTAGGGCGATTGATGTTGTTATGCTCATCGGCTGGGTAACAGCAGAGGTTGAGCGCATCAACAAGCTCTTCGAGAGCACAGACACAGCGAAGCCAACGAGACTTGAGAAGGAGGCAGGCATCGACACCCTGCGGTTCGGACTGTTCGGCATGCTGGACTGGTACGCAGTGAGGATGGGCATCAGCGACCACGACCAAGTTCTGAAGACACCGTGGATCCGCATCTACAAGTGTATGGAGATGGACAACAAGAGAAGTCTCTACGAACGGAACCTGCAGAAGTTGCAGGCGGAGGAGATGAAACGTAAATCCAGATAATTATGGCAACAATCAGAGAAACATTGAAGCAGCTGGCAGCAGACACGCTACCGGACTACACCTACCTTTTCGAGGACTGGGACACTGCGGACACCAAGCTGGAGAAGCTGAGCTACCCGGCAATCGTGTGCATCATACCAGCAAGCGGCACGACAGAGATACGCAACGGCAGGGTTTACGACACCGTGAACGTTGCCCTGGCTTATCTCGACACCGTACCGAGGGGAGCGGAAGGAGAAGACAACGGAGAGTGCATCGACCGTATGAAGGTGGCAGGGGCAAGGATGATACGAGCCATCAACCAGTCGCACCAGTTCGAACCATTGGAGGGGCAGCAGTACTACGAGACCATCATCGAGCGGCTGAGCACGATCGTGTCGGGCGTAATGTACTCCCTTCAGCTTACACAGAGCATAGGAGGGTGTGTGGTATGAGCAAGGGAGGTATTCAATTCGAACCCAAGGCGGCATCGCTGATAATGAGGGAGGAAGTGGAGAGAGCACGGCAGCTTATCATCAACCATATCCGCATCAACGGACAGAACGCATCGGGGCGCACCATAGCGAGCCTAAAGGTGGAGCAGCCCAGCGAGGATGAGACCATCCTTTGGGGACACAAGCCATTCGGAGTACTGGAGACTGGACGAAGGGCAGGAAAGATACCATACGGCTTCCGTGGCATCATCCGCCAGTGGATGAAAGACAAGGGACTGCACGGCAGACCTATCCCCTACAAGACCCAGCGTCCGCACAAGTACACACCGCAAGAGCGTGGCGATATGAGTATGGCAGGGGCTATCGCCCACACCATCGCCAACAAGGGTTCTAGGCTGCACCGCACTGGCGGCAGGGCTGACGTGTACAGCAACGTTGTGCCCGACACGATGAAACGGCTGGGGCAGCGACTTATTTTCTTAATCCACCAGTCGGTGGGGAGTATCAAACTAAACAATGAGACGGTATGAGACAGACAACGAAAAACGGCATCACGATTAAGTATGCGGACGCTGTAGGCTTCGCATTCCTTCCCTGCATCATCAAGGCAAGCGGCTCGGGCGTTGCGAGCATCGAGACAACCATCAGCAGGGAGGCCAGGGCGCACACGTACAGCGTGGAAGCGTTTGCAGAGAACTGCATCATGGACTACCGGGAATATGTGCAGGCACTCTTCGATGGCATCAGCTTCGGGAACCTTGACTACACCAAGGATATTCAGCAGAGCAAACTCGGGGCAGTGTTCAATATTTCCGTGAAGGTCAAGGACAGCGAGGGGAGCGACCTTGCTACATTCAGCTACACGACCTTCTACGTGTGGGGAGCGATGAGGGCAGGCGAGACGTGGAACGGATTCAAGAGGCTCACTTGGTTCACGCATTTTCCTTTCTCCTTTGGCTTTTATCTCAATGCGGCTTCCCAGATACTTGTCGGCTACGAGGGAGCACCGAACAAAATGGTTAAGCCGGGCATCGATTGCATCGTGGACATCAACGCCAGCGTTCTGCCAAGCAAGGCGAGGTACTGGAACATCTACGACTACGATGGCAAGATAGAGCAGGGAACGTTCACGGACGTTTTCGACCTTACCTTTGCGATGGCGAGCGGTGGCAAGCAGTCTCTCCTTGCAAGGATAGAAAGGAACGACACGGAGAAGGGCATTTATCTTCGGTGGGTTGACCGACACGGCTTTTACCGATACTGGCTCTTCACGCAAGGCGATGAGAGCAGGGCGATAAGCAGCGACACCAGCTTCATGCGCAACAACCTCGGAGAGTATGACGATACGATATTCGGCTACCTCGGAGCTAACGGCAGAAGGCAGTGCTACAGCAGGGAGGACACCATACCGCTTTGCGCACCGCTTGTGGACAGCGAGACGTTCGATTTCCTGCAAGACCTGGCCAGCAGCCCGGTTGTTGATATGTATCTCGGGGACAACAACTGGCAGAGCGTGACAATCAAGGCAGGAACGTACACCAAGACAACGGAAGAGTTGCAGGATTTCGTCTGCAACCTGGTTATTAACAATACACAGATTCAGCAGCTATGACAGACCAGCAACTTTACATCGATGGCATCTTGATGGATATGAGCGAGGAAACGGCAATCACGCTCGACATCAAGAGCAATCTTTTCCGTGACATCACGAAAATGACCGCCAACACGACATACACCATCAACCTGCCAAAGACAGCGCACAATATGGCGGTGCTGGAGTTCGCAGGAAAACCGAGCACAAGCAGCAAATACCCCTATATTTTCCACACAGCACGTTATTTCCGTAACGGACTGGAGATTATCCGCAACGGAAGGGCAAGCGTCCTGAGCGTAAAGGAAACCATCGAAATCTCGATTTATTGGGGATTGTTCCAGGCATTGGCAACGCTGCAATCGTCCGATTTGAAGCTGAACGAGTTGAATTGCACGAAGTATCTGCGGTTCAACAGAAACAACAGCTCCTACACCTACGAGAAGGCGATTTCCGAGGGAGTTTTCTATGGAACCTATGACGCTGCAGCGGTCAAGACATCAAGCGAGGAGTGGCAGGGCTATGACCGCAACGTTGGGGGGAACAGCAACACGACATATTCACTCGTTGACGGTAAGATAAGAACAGGAACAGAGGTCGGGAAGTACGTGTCGGGCGAGGTGTTGACCGATGAAACCTACTTGTGCGCAATCATACCTTTCGAAGCTGGAATGAGAGCGACCATCAGCAAAGTGTTGGGAAAGGGAGACTATCGAACCTGGGCAATACTCGACACCAACAAGAACATCGTGAGCCTTGCTGCGGATGCAGGAACGATCGAGACGGAAACCAATCCGGTCATACCAGCACCCGACCCGATTTTATCAGAATCTATCGGTGCAGGCATCCTTTGCGCCAGTGGAGACACGAAAACGGCTATGACGACAATCAGCGTCCGATTTGCATTGATGGACGAAGCACCAGCAGGGCAGATGGAATACGGAAGCTACGACCCTGCAACTGGATTTACGGAAGCCTGGGGAGTGGAAGACATACCAGCAGACAAGGGTGGAACAGAAATCACGGTGAACGTAACCAAGTATAAGCAGGCTGGAAGGCTCATCTACGTTAAGCCATCAAAGAGCGGAATGCTCTACTGGATAGCAGGTGAAGGTTCGGGAAACAACTACTACGTATCGGGCGGAACACAATACAAGACATCGAGATTCGCACCATACAGCGTGAAGTACACCAGCGATAGTGAGCCAATCGATATAGACCTTCAAGCACCAGCCACGGCAGAGTGGCTTATCATCAACGCAATCAAGGAATACGGCACCGGAACGACCATTCAAGTTAAGAGCGAGACGGAGAACCGGGCGAAAGCCAGCAGCAGGGAAGTACAGACTTCTTCGAGCGGTGGCACGTTTGACGGAGGCGGTTCGTTTGGCGGAGGTGGCTCTTTTGGTTATGCTGACAAGGGAGCAATCCAGCCAAGCGTGACGGCACAATATATCCTAGACCTTATCACGGCACAGACCGGGGTTGCATTCGGATGGAGCAGCCAGGCGAAAGAAACCATCAAGGGGCTTGCTGTCCCATTAATTACGAGAAAGGCAGATGCACAGACGGTCGTAGGCAGCTTTGAGGGTACTTTCATCGCAACAACGAACCTCGGCATTCTTGAATTCCAGCCAACGAGCCTATCGGAGGTCTTCGATGGACTGGAACTTGCGAACAGATACAGCCAGCTGAAAGTAAAGATTGCCTGCACGATGATTTTCGATGTTCAGATAAACTGGTCGTGGGACGCATCAAATGCACGCCCGAATGGGTATGTCGGCAGTTCTTACGAAGGCTCTACAGAACATAACGGAGTATATCAGTACGAGCCTTGCTACGTTGAAATCAAGGTTGTATCAAAGCATACGAGCGACCAGGAGGAAAGTGAGTACACAAAGACATACATCGCAGGCAAGGAGATAGACGAAGATGACGCTTCTTCTAGAAGGTATATTACAGATTACGACTCTGACAAGGTAAACGGACGGTTCATACACCTTGCAGCAGGACGAGGGGAGATTCAACTTGAAGAGGGTGACATCGTGACCTTCGAGTTCAAACACTACGGTAAGGGGGTCTTGAGAGGGTTGCGTGGGTACAACGGACGCATTTCTGCAAGCATCAGTCAGAGCGATGAAGTACCCTACGGAGGAAATTTCCCTATCGGCAAGAACCTGCCAGACATCAAGGTGACGGATTTTCTGAAGTGTATCTGCATTCTGACATCAACGTTCCCAAGCCAGCGATTCACCGATGGCAGACTTGCGTTTGCGGACATCGTGAGGCTATGGGAAGACAAGGCGCAAGCGGTTGACTGGACGAAGAAGCTCATTCCAAGCGAAGCCTGCAACCATCCAAGGCAGACCGATTTCAGCGTAGAGGACTACTGCCAGCATAACATCTACAAGTGGAAGGAAGACGACACCGTCTTTCGGAAGCACGATGCGGATATGGAGATAGACAACAAGACGCTGGAATATACGCAGGACGTTTGTACGCTGCCATTCGCAGCCACGGACGGAAACCGCATACCGATATACGAGTGGGAGAGTACGCAACGCACCTTTGGTAGGACCACGCTAACAGTACAGACTGCCACCAAGTACAAGGCGTGCAAAGACCGAATCGTGAATCTTACAAAGGACGATGCCGGCTATGCAGCATTGGCTTTCAACATCGACCTGCAAGGTATCTTCGACAGCAAGCTGGAAAAGTTGAGAAAGACGGTGGCGAATCCACATCAGATAACGGAGCGGTTCAACCTTTCCGATTTGGAGATACTGAACTTTGATGAAACGAAGCCAGTGTACCTTGCCCAGTACGGAGCGTATTTTGCTGTTCTCGAAATCAAGACAACAAACAACGGATACTGCGAGGTTACAATGATAGAGTTGAACAACTAAAAGACAAAAAACTATGGTAAGTGAAGACAAACAGCAGATTCTCGACATCAAGGTCAAGTACGAGGATGCAATCTATGGAATAATCAGATACAAGGAGAAGATTGATCAGCTAAAGCAATCCATCAAGGACTTGCAGCAGCAGGAAAAAGACAAGACCATCACGACAAACGAGATGAAGGTGCAGACGGAAGCCATCAACGCAACCATCAAGGAGTACCAGTACAACGTGCGTGCCTTGCAGAAGGAAATCCAGAACAACGTGCGCACAGAGAACGAGCAGGAGGGCAGTTTGAAGCAGCTGCGTGCCCAGCTTTCCAATGCCACCAAGCAATACGATGAGATGGCAAAGGCAGAGCGTGAGGGAGCGAAGGGGCAAGCACTAGCCAAGCACATAAACGAGATAACGGAAAAGCTGAAACTGGCAGAGGAGGAGACGCAACGATATTATCGCAACGTTGGCAATTACTACAACTCGATGATGCAAGCAGCAGATGATCTGCAGGGGACGGAGTTCTTTGGTATGGATATTGTCAATGATACCGAGGTTAGCAACATCATCAAGCTGGCGCAGAATATGGATGGACTGACAGGCAAGCTGAAGGCGTTCGGTAAGACCGCAATCGGCTTGGTTATGAATCCATATTTTGCAGCACTCGCTGGCGTTGTCGGTGTTGGTATGACATTTAAGTGGTTCTATGACTACAACAAGGGATTGATGGAAGCCACACGACTTACGAAGGAGTTCACTGGCTACACCGGGGAGGCTTTGGAAACGATGAGGAACAGCATCGCAGCCACAGCGGACACGATGGGAAAGGATTTCAAGGACGTTCTCGGAACGGCTGACAACCTTATGGCTAATTTCCATCTATCGGGCGAGCAGGCGATGGACGTAATCAACAAGGGCTTTGCGAGCGGTGCAGACCTATCGGGCGATATGTTGCAGAAGATACAGCAGTATGCGCCTACCTTCCACGATGCAGGAATATCAGCAGACCAGCTTGTGGCGATATTGCAGCAGACCAGAAGCGGCATTTTCAGCGATAAGGGTCTAGACATTATCACTATGGCTAGCAAGAAAATCCGTGAGATGAGCAGCGGAACGGCTTCAAGCCTTGACGCTATCGGCATTTCATCAAAGCAGGTGCAGCAAGACCTAGCCAACGGAACGAAGAATACATTCGACATCATCCAGCAGGTAGCTTCGAAGATGAAGAACTTTGGAGCGGACAGCCAGCAGGTTGGAGATATACTGAAAAACGTCTTCGGAAAGCAGGGAGCGGCAGCTGGTATTCAGCTTATCGAACAGCTCGACACGATGAGCACCAGCCTTGACGAAGTGAAGAAACAGACTGGAGCCTGGGGAGATGTGCAGCTGGAGAACATCAAGTTACAAAAGGAACTGAACACCTATATGAGTTCTATGTTCGATTTCAGTCAAAAGGGCTTTGCATCAATCATCACGGCAGGAAAGCAATTCGGAACGAAGGTGCTCATTCAGATAATGAAGGGTTTGTTCAACACCATCAACTACTTCATCGACTGGTACAATGAGAGCCTTCTTTTGCGTGGAGTTATTCAGACACTTGGAGCTGCTTTTCGTGGAGTTTGGTCGGTAGTTAGAGGCGTGGCAAACCTTATCATCGATGCAATGAAACAAGTCGGCAGAAGCCTGAAGGGTGCGCTCGATATATTGGAGGGTATCGTAACGTTCGACCTTTCCAAGGCACAGCAGGGATTCAAGGAGATATTTGACCTTTCCAAGTTTATCAAGGAAGGATGGAATGATATTAAGAAGACTGGCGCAGACTTTGGAAACGCATTCGCTGACGGATACGAGAACGCAGTGAACGGAAGACTGAAGCATCTGAAACTTGCGAACCTAGACGGTGGAGCGACCAGCAGCGAGCCAGTGAACGGAAACAAGGGAACGACATCAGCCAAGGGCAGCACCACCAAGACCAAGGCACAGAGAGCCAAGGAGAAAGCGGAAGCCAAGGCAGAGGCAGAGCGCAGAAAGAAGCAGGAAAAGGAATTGCAGGCACAGATTGCACTTATCCAGTACAAGTACAACGAGCAAGTAATGGACGCAAAGAAGCGATACCTCGCAGGTATGTACGACAACGAGCGAGATTACAGCAACGACCTCGAACAGCTGGAGAAGGATATGGTGGCAAGGAGCATTGACGCATACGTGGCGGCTGGAGAGATAGGAGCGGAAAAGGCTCAGGAAATGCAGGCTAAGCTGCTCGACATTATGATTAAGGCAAAGGCAGACATCAAGAACCAAGCAAAGGAGATTGTTGACGAAATCAACAAGGAGTTCGAGGAAGCAGAGAAGAAGCGCAGGGATGCGGACATTATGAACGGTGGCACTGGAGAGGAAGACGATGCAGCCAAGCTGGAGAGATACAAGGCTTTCCTAGACAGCAAGATTCAAGCCTACAAGGACTATGCAGCCGTGCAGGAGCAGCTACAGAAGGATTTGAGCGATGCAGAAGTCAAGGAGCAAGAGGAAGCCAACAAGAAAAAGGCATCTTTGCAGGAAGATCAACTGAAAATGATGAGCGATATGATACAGACTATGGGAGACGGTCTGTCCGAGTTCTTCGAGAGCGAGGATAAATCGCTACACTCATTCCTTAAATCGATGCTGACATCAATACTTGACGCTATAGAGATAGCTGTTAACGCATACTTTGCCCAAATCCTCGCCAAGGAGATTGCAAGCAAGTCGTGGGGAGGTGTGGCGAGTGCAGCAGCTTTGATGGCACTTGTCAAGGCAGCGTTTGCAGGCGCAAAAGCACTCGTCAAGGGATTCTCCACTGGTGGCTACGTCCAAGGCTCTGGCACTGGAACGAGCGACAGCATCCCGGCAAGGCTTTCCAATGGCGAGAGCGTAATGACCGCCAAGGCGACATCGATGTTCAGTCCGATATTATCCGCATTCAACCAGCTTGGAGGTGGCGTGCCTATCGTAGTAAACAACGGAGGAAGCAACATCGGTATGGATATGCTGGCGGCAGCTGTAGCCAGAGGGTATCAGATGGCACCACAACCAGTAGTGAGCGTTGAAGAGATAAACAGAACACAGCGGAGAGTGCAGACGATAGAGAATATCGGCAGGCTCTAATGGTGTTGTTATTTTATCAAAATTTGCGTTCTGAGCGGTTTTTGGTCGAAGGTGGTAAAGTTATACGCCCAAGGCAGTAAAAGCCGCTTAGAGCGCAAATTTTCGGCTTGTTTAGGAAAATTAACTGTTTATGAGATAAACATATCGAAAATAATCGTATCTTTGCAGCGTTTTAAAACTTAAAAATAACGTTTCAATGGCTAAACTCAGAATATACAACGACATCGACAGCCAAGACAACAAGTTTTGGTATCAATGGTTTGGTGGTGACTGCGTATGCTTTCAAGATATAGATGCTTTTGCGGCAAGCATACCGAAGGATGATGATACCATCGATATGCGTATCTTCTGCAATGGCGGTTCTGTTGTCGAAGGCTGGGCGATTTACGACCGACTGCGACAGAGCGGCAAGAAGATAACCTGCACCATTGAGGGCAAGGCTGCTAGTATGGCAACAATCATTATGCTGGCAGCACCAAAGGAGAGCCGCAAGGCATACGAGAACGCTGCATTTCTCCTGCACAATCCGTGGGTTCCCGGCTGGTGTCTGGGCGACCAGCTGAACGCAAAGGACTTGAAGAACCAGGGCGAGGAAATGCAGATGTGGCAGGACAAGATGGTGGACGCATACGTAGAGCGGTGCGGGTGCGACCGGGAAGAGATTCAAGCCTTGATGGATAAGGACATCTTCATCAGCACCAGCGAAGCCTTGCGCCTAGGTCTTATAAGCAGCACCGTTGCACCAATCAGCGCAAGCGCATCGAAGCGCAACATAGAAAATTTCATTAATTCAAAACAACAAAATCCAAAAGCAATGGAGAAGAAAACAGAAGTAAAGGCTTCTCTCCTCGACAAGATTCTCGCCAAGCTGGGCGTGAAGACACTGGAGGAAGCAGAGCAGGCGGTGGCAGAGCCACAAGCCAAGGTAGAGCCAAAGGCAATGGAACTCAACACAGCGGACGGACAGACACTGACCGTGGAACGTGAGGAGGGAGATCCGCAGGTTGGCGACAAGGCAAGTCCGGACGGAACGTTTGAAATGCCCGATGGTAAGACAATCGTTGTCGAGGACGGTGTAATCACCGACATTCAGACCGCAGACAACACCGACAATGAGGGCGGTGAGGGCGGTAGCGCATCAAGCACCGACAACGACACCGTAGCCAAGTTGCAGCAGCAGGTAGCAGCACTCAAGCAGCAGTTGAGTGACACCAAGGCACAGCTGGCAGGCGCACAGAAACTCGCGAAGAGCAAGGAAGACATGCGCATCCTGAATGCCGTGAAGATGGCAGGCGGTGCGGAGAAGGTGCTGTCAGGCTACAGCAGCCACTACCAGCCTGCACAGCGACAGCCAAGCGGCAAGGGCGCAGGCGACAACGTGAACGCTGTCGAGGAAGGAAAGGAAGCCATCAAAGAGAGACTTGCCAAGCTCCACGGCAAGCGCAAGAAGTAACCAAGTATTAACCCATTAAATCAGAAGAAAATAATGGCAGGATTTACAAAGAAGCAGCTGGAGAACTTGACACTCCAGCCCGAAAACCTCGCAAGCATCAAGGATGCCGTGCAGGAGACCTTCTTCAAGGATGAGGATTTTTCTTCATTCGTGAACATTATGAAGGTCAAGAACGATGACCCTATTGCACTTATCGGTGAGATGGATATGGTCGGCAAGAAGGGTGGCGGTTGCGACCCTACCTACGAAGAGAAGGGCATCGCTAATAGTATGAAGCGTTGGGAACTCGGACAGTGGGAAATCCCTATCAAGATTTGCTACGAGGCATTGAAGGGTTCAATCGCAGAGTACAGCCTTAAAACTGGTACAGAGATTGGCGACCTTACCAGCACCGACTTTATGACAATCTACACCGATGCACTCCAGCGAGCTATGCAGCAGATGATTTGGCGATTCGGCTGGTTCGGTGACAAGGCGGCAGCATTGGCAGGTGCAGGTGGCGGCAAGCTGACAGCAGGGTCGGACGTTAATATGTTCAACGTCTGTGACGGTCTATTCAAGCGCATCTTCACAGCCACAGCAGCCAAGAACCATACCGCCATCGCAGCAAACAGCGAGACCACAGCAGCAGCGCAGGTTTCAGCATTGCGCAAGAAGGGTGCAGCTACAACACTCGTTGACACCATCTTGATGGACGTGGACACACGCATCATTGACGATAGCGATGCGGTGTTGCTTATGACACGCTCGCTTGCTGACGCATTGACCTACGACATCAAGCAGACCTACCACGATATTATGCCGTGGGAAAAGGTGTTCGATGGCTTCGATGTAGCGACCTACAACGGAGTGAAGATTGCACGTGTCGGCATCTGGGATAGGATGATTAACGCATACGAGAAGGGTGAGACGACTGTCAACCTTCCACACCGTGCGGTATTCTGCAATCCTAAGCACCTTATGGTGGGTACTGACGCTGACGCACTCATTAGCGACCTCGATATCTTCTTCGACCAGAAGGAGCGAAGAAATTACATCTACGCAACTGGTAAGATTGGCACGGCTCTCCTCGAAGAGAATATGATCCACGCAGCTTACTAATCGCTCCATATCTTCATCAAGTATTAAGTTTACAAATCCTCAACACCCACAAAACGGTGTTGGGGATATAACAATTTTAAAACGAATTAATATGGCAACAACTTGCGAGAGCCTTATCGCCCAGGACATCATCATCCCTTGCGAAGACCAGGTAACAAAGGGATTGGAGGGCGATGGACTTATCATCAACCGAGACGACATTGACTTTACCAAGTCCGTTGTCGTTGGTAATACAATCAACACATTGGTGCTGAAGACTGGCAAGAAGGCTTACGCTATCCGGCAGGAGGGCAGCAAGCCATTCACTGGAACCAAGACAGAACTTACCGTTGGTACGTACCGCAACAGCTGGAAGAACACCGTGGCAGTCGTTGTGCTGGCTAATACACCCGATGTTTGCGCCAATATCATTGACGGCTTGGCGAACGGAAAGTTTGTCATCATCCTGCGCAACCTTTCAAAGGGAGCGGACGGAAAGGCAGAGTACCAGGTATTCGGGTATGCGCAGGCACTGAAGGCAAGCGCAGGCGAGAACGACAAGTACTCGGACGACACCGAGGGCGGCTGGCTTATCACGCTGGAAGAGGAGAGCGTACCGAAGGCAGCTTACTTCTTCTTCGATACCGACAGCGAGACCACAGCAGCCAAGTACGCCAGTCTGAAAACAGCCGTAGGAGGTTAAGCTATGACCTACGAGGAAGCGACAGCCAAGGTCGGAGATTTGAAGGAACGGTATGACAGTCCCTTTGACGCATCCGACAAGGCAGTTATCGAAACTCTATATTTCGAGGTAACACGGAAGCGGCTTGTACCGACAACCTGCCAGCAGTGTTACCACGATGCTTTGATTGAAATTTATTTAAAACTCAAAAAAGAAAAGGCTATGACAAAGCAATGTAATTACGTAATGAAGGCAGGCTTCATCATTTCCTGCCCGGATTTCTACAATGGTAAGATTTTCACTAATGAGAACCTGACCGACAAGGTAGCGCACGAATATCTGACGAAGTACCCACAGATGGAGAAATACTTCCAGAAGATACCCAGCGAGGAACTCATCGAGAACAAACAGCAGCCAGCAGGCAGCGACAAGAAGAAAGACCTCGACCAAGCCGAAAAAGCAGGCAAGGAAGAGTAATAAAACAACAGGTAAAACGACACAAGCAAGATGAACGTAAAGACAGTTAAGAAGCCGAAGCGAAGAATTGATATTGGCTACGTGAGCCGATTCAAGATGCAGGCATACGGATATGATAATCTATATCCGCAGAACCTCGCACGCATCACGGAAGCCAGCGGAACGGCAATGCTCTGCCTTAACCGCTACGCCCGATTCATTGAGGGCTACGGCTTCGACAGCGACATTCTAGCATCGTTGGCGATGAACCAGCAGGGGGATACGGCAGACGATTTGCTTCGGAACGTATCGGGCGACCTCGCTAGGTTTGGAGGCTTCGCCCTTCACGTGAACTACAACGTTCTCGGGCAGTTGGCGAGCGTGAGCCACGTGCCATTTGAAAATTGCCGACTGGAAGAGACGGACGACAAGGGGAACGTGGCGCACGTCTTGCTGCACCCCGACTGGGAGCAGAAGAAAACGAGGAACGGAAAGCGGTTGATGGTGAACGAGAAGACCATCGAGCGCATCAACACCTTCAATCCCGACCCCGACATCGTTCTTGAACAGATTGAGAACGATGGCGGTATCGACAGCTACAATGGGCAGATTCTGTGGCAGAGCCTAGACGGAAAGTTTATCTATCCGACAGCCAGCTACGATTCTGCCATCACGGAGATTTCGACCGATGAGGGACTGGGCAACGTGAAGATGAGAAACGTCCGCAACAACTTCCTCGTATCGTGTATGCTCGTAACCAAGAAGGGCGTGCCTAAGTTCAACGAGAAAGGCGAAGAGGTGGAGAGCGGACAGATGATTTCCGATGAAGACCTTTTGCAGTTCCAAGGGGACGAGAGCACAGCGAAGATTCTAGCTGTCGAGGTGGAGAACGAGGAAGACGAACCGAAGGTTGTGGCTTTCCCAACGAAAAACTTCGACAAGGAGTTTTCCGTGACCGATAGAAGCGTTATCGAGCGCATCTACGCACAGTTCCACCAAGAACTCTTCTACTCCATCCGTATTGGCAAGCTGGGATTCAGCGGACAAGTTATGCAGGACGCTTACGAATACTATGCAGGCGAAGTGACGACCGAGCAGCGTTTCATCGAGCGAGCCTTCAAGAAGATTTTCGAGAACTGGCACGATCCAGGCATCCAGAACCTAGACCCCAAACTACAGCCGTTGAAGTATATCAGCAGCGAGGCGGCAGGGAATAATACGATAGATTAATTGATTGAGCCTATGGGAGAACAGACAAGAAAGCAACTTATCACGGTTGAACAGTTCCGGGAACTGGCACGACCTACCAGTACACACCTAGATGAAGATGATGTTAACGCATACATTCGGGAATGCGAAGATGCGAACATCATACCAGCCATCGGGTGGGAACGGTTCAAGGCAGCGACCGAGCAGGGAGAGTGGGGCGATTCAGTATTGACCGATTTCCAGCCTGCGGTCTTCCTGGACGGTGGCGAATACACCACCAAGAAGGAGGGCGATTGCAGCCAAGACGAAACCAAGGTGCAGAAGTACACCAGTGGAATACGCAAGGCACTCGCTTATTTCACGTATGCGAGACTTTTCCGTGCCGATGGCACAATTATAAGCCGAGCAGGTGGAATGCGCCACAGAGACGATTATTCAGACCATGTTCAAGATGTATCGAGCAACAAGCAATACAACGACATCATGGATATGGCAGAAAGATATTTATCAGATGCACTCGAATACCTCAAGGCATTCACCCCGGAAGGGGAGGTGAAGCCACAGCGAGGAACGAGGGCGCACATTCACGCAATAGGAGATTAATATATGGCAACAATAGACGAAATTAAACAGCAGGCGGAAGCGGTCAAGAACGCTACGCAGGTGGGCGAGAACACAGCCGTGAGGGTAGGCGGTGCTCTCGCTGGTCTTGCGAATATTGCCAAGCAGCAGGACACCGAACTTGGCAAGAAGGCTGACAAGGCGGCTATGGATGCTGAACTTGGCAAGAAGGCAAATACTGCTGATGTTGATACAAAATTTACAGAAGAGAAGAAGCGTGTTGATGCCGAACTTGGCAAGAAGTTCGACAAGGAGAGTGTTGTCCAGGAATCTGGGGAGGCAGAGGATAAGGTGATGTCTCAGAAGGCGGTGAGTGATAAACTCAGCGACTTATCAGAAAAGTCCGGATATATAGCTCAACGTGGCATCTATAATAT
>ERZ1034701.79-NODE-79-length-40638-cov-37.886652_pt1 | contig 40638 bp, 51 predicted proteins | sample MGYA00520651_ERZ1034701 | MGnify/ENA primary metagenome ERZ1034701 (study PRJEB33766, sample SAMN09781713) | gut metagenome | biome: gut microbiome | host: Homo sapiens | place: Madagascar | study: EMG produced TPA metagenomics assembly of the PRJNA485056 data set...
CGCTTGAATTGCTGCGTTTGCGTAACATTTTCAAATTTTGTGTTGACAAACGAACCGGCATCGCGTATACTGTGAATGTAGCCATCGGCAATGCTGGATACTCCGGGGAATTGGACCCCGATACTGTTCAGCCGCTGTATGGCTTTATTTTTTTGCCAGTAGTATATACTGTTTTGTCCCGCAAGCTCTGATACCACCGCGTTTTTTAGCAGTTTTTTTATAGCGTTATCCTTGTTATACACACTCGCTATCGCATTTGAGTCAATAATATCACCATGCATTCTGCCACTGCCGTCAATTTCCACTGCCGCAATGGTATTGCGAGTCTGCCCCTGTATTTCGACAATGGCAACAAGCCGTCCGGGTCTTGTTGCGCTGTTTATTATTGCAATCGGGTCCTGCATTGCGGCAGGCAACTTTTTAAGCAAGGCCTCGCCGAGATGGTCGCCGTCTACATTGGCAAGCGCATCTCTGAGGTGTCCTTGTGTATAAGTCATAGGCAGTGCATTCAGCCCTATTTTTTGGAACACTTCCGGTGTGCCGCAAACCACAAGCGTATCATTCCGCGGGAACTTTCCGGCTTTGTAGTCGTCTATCTGCTGTGCAAAGGTTTTGGAATAGTCGTAGGAACGGATCTCCGACATGCTGCCGGTGCCAGCACTCTTCCCGCCCTCGTTCTCCTTTATCGCCCCCTTAAGCGCATTGTCCCACAGCTTCTGCGTTTCCTTAAGGCTGGTTTCGCTTGCCGCTATGGCGCGGGCTTCGGGGCTGGTGGCGTCAAGGTTTTCAAAGGCGGCCTTTCTGTTGGCGGAAAGCTTTTTAATAAAGCCGTCCAGCCCCGCCTTTATGCGCTGCGCAAGAGACAGATTCTGCCGCGCCAGCTTTTCAAACACTTCACTGTTTTTCAGCATCATTTCACAGGCGGCAGCCACCATTTCTTCCTTTGCCTGTTCGCGGGTAAGCTCCTTGCCCACCTGATCCTTATACTGCTCCTGTATATCCTCTATGCGGTTATCCACGCTCTTTTCGCCGTACTGCTCCGTAAACCGGGACAGAACATAATCCTCAAGCAGGGAATAGGTCTGCGTGCCGGAGGCGGCTATATAGTGCGTTATTTCGTGCGACGCCGTTTTCAGTATGGCACTGCCGGTTATGTCGGTAATGCTCTGCATGCCGGCATTGACGGAAACATACAGGGTATTGGTAACACCGTCGTAATGCCCGTTTTCCACCGAGAACGCGCCTGTTTCATCCACGCCCGACATAAGGGTTATATTTATGCCGGAAACCTCGCTGACGGCCTTCAAATAGCTTACCGCGGCGGTCTGCTTGGATGTGAGGGTGTCCATGTCTATCTTGGGGTCTACGGACCATTTGCCCGCGGACGGCGCAAGCTCTTTTATGTTCACCTTGGAGGCCTTCGCATTTTTCTTTATTTCCGCCTGCTGCTGCGCCGCTTTTTCCGCCGTTTCTTTGGTCTTGGTGACGATTTCGGCAATGCTGCCGGATTTCGCCTGCACATCGACGCGCCCGGCGTTGTAGGCCGCCTGCTTCATTTCAGCGGATATGCCCTCATAGCCCGGAATATCCCGGAATTTCTTGGACGGGTGCTTGCTGTTCTCGGCATTGACGCCCTGATTGTAGAAGCGGAACATCGCCTCGGTGGCGTACACGAGGGAGTCGCCGAGCTTCATGTTCGCGGTGAACTGCTTGTACACCGCCTGCCCCTCCGTTCCCATCGTCTTGGTGATGGCGTCGGCTTCCTGACGGATGGCCTGTGCACGCGTTTCTTCTTCGGTTTTCGGTGAGGTGTTTGTCGTTTCGGTCTGCGCGGTCTGTGTGTTTGTGTTCGCAGCAGTTTTCGTTGAAGAAACAGTATCCATGTACTGCTTTACCGCCCTGCGGGCTTCGGCGTTGGTATTGCCCAGATCCACTCCGAGGCGCGAGGAGACGATCTCCCGCGTCTTGGCATTGGTATTTACCACGGAATCTATCTGGCTGCCGGTCACGCTCTTATCGCCGTCCGCAATCCGGGCTATTATGTTGGCTTCGCGTACAGCGGCTTTTCCGTCCGTTTCTACGGCTTTTACCTCTTGGTATATATCATTGTTCAATACGGACGGAATATCCGTTCCTGTGGCCGTTTCCGCGGCAGCAGGAGTGCTTTGCTGCTGCGCGGCAAGCCGAGCCTGATATATCGTGTCAATGGCAGCTGCGGTGGAGGTGTACTGGTCGGTCGTCATTTTGCCCTTGCGCACCAGCTTTTTGCTCTCCGCCATGTACTCGGAAAGCGAGGTGTAGAGGTTGCCTACATTGTTGCCGTCCGCCTTTATTGTGCCGTCGCGCAGGGCTTTGGCGAGCTTATACGGCTCACTCTCCGGGTCCAGCTGCATGGCATAATCCACGGCGCCTTCCCAGCTGCCATTTTCAAACGCTCTCTTGCCGATCTTGTTGGCCTCCGCTGCGGAGGTAATAATTCCGGGTCCTTCCAGCAATCCTGCGGACAGTGCGCCCAGCAATGCACTGTAAAGCGCGTCCTCAGAGGTGAAGCCTGCCCAAAAGTCGTTATCCTCGCCCAGAATGATATTGCGCACAAGCGGATCGAGCACCGACTGCAGATATTCTTCCGTTGCTTCGCTGCCCATAGAGGTTAGAAGCTTGCCGCCCGTTTGCAGCACGGCGCGCACGCCGGCATTGGACAGCTTGTTCAGGTACGAGGTCGCATGCTTGCTAATCTTGGACGCTGCTTTGCCGCCGAGATTGCTTATGCCGCCCAGAAGATACTGCATACCGGCTTCGAGGGTGCCGTTTACAAGCCCGTAAACCATAGCCTGTCCCTGGTCGTAGCCTTCGCGCTTTGCGTCGGCGTAGGAGTTACCGGCAGAGGTTAGGCCGAGGATGATATCGCCGGTATACGGTGTGCCGGTAAGCGCGCCGGCTGCCCACGCAGGCAGCATATTGCCCGTTGTAAATCCGAGGTCGGATATAACTCCGCCGACGGCGGATGTCTGCTCACGGTTATATCCATGTGTTGCCTGTGTTACGGACGGATCGAGCGTTTTCCCACCCAGTGAAGCTATCGCATTGCCCAGCCCCTCGTATGCATTCTGCACGCCTGCCGGAACGGAATACAACCCGGACAGCACATCTTTCAGAAACTGGCTGTCCCCCGCAAGCCCCATAAGCATATCCGAGGCATGCTTACCGGCACGGTTTGCAAGTTCAGCGGAAATGGAATTGTAATACTCGTCCGCTTCGGCCTTGCCCTTTTTATCCAGCAGATAACTGTACATCCGTCTTTCGTCGTCGCTCATCTGCAGGACGGCGTCCGCCTTATTGCGGTATACATCGCCGCCGGCGGTGTTTGAATTATAAATAAGCTGGTCGAAAAAGGAGTCCTTACCGCGCCCCATGAGGCTTTTATACACATCGTTTCCGTCAAGCATTGACTGTCCGGGAGTGGCAAGGCTGCCGGTGTTGAACAGTCGGCCGCCGTCATAATTCTTCGCGTCCTCGCCGTAGGTGTCGTTGTAGTAATTGCCGGATTTCTTGTATGCGTCCTCGTTTGCCCACTGCGCCCAATATGCCTGCTCGTTCTGCAGGCTCTTGCCGATGCTGTTAAGGTAACTCAGGGTATCGTTTACGCCCTTGCCGTATTCGGCGTCGTTGTTAAGCCCCGCATACTGCTGCGCATACTTCGCCCGGCCTATAAGGTCGCTCAGCTGCGGGGATATGCTGTCCTGATACGCCTTGAGCGAATCGGGGGACTGATAGCCTTTGCTGCGCGCCTGTGCGTCCGCGCTTATTTTCTTTGCAAAATCGGAAGCGTCCCTTGCCCATTTGTTGGCCTGCTGGGGGAGAAACTGCTGATTATACACGGCACGCAGCGCTTCTATGCGCGCGGCTGCTTCTTTGTCGTAGTCAGCGTAATTGTAAGAACCGGCGGAAGTATTTTTCCACCGGTTATATGATGCCCGAAGCTTTTCGAGCCGTTCCTCTCTTGTTTCTGCCATATAAACCTCCTTTATCAGCCTAAGCCGTTAAGCTCGCGGATTCGCTTGTAAAGCGCAGCGAGTGCACTGTTGCCGCCTATATTCAGGCCTTTCAGCATATCTTCCGTTGCTTTTTTTGTACTGCCGAGTGTTTTGCCGGAGTCGTACTTCTCGAAAAGGCTCCAAAATGCATTGTTCAGAATGTCGGTCTGGGCGGCAAGCATCTTTGCTTGGTCTTTGGTGATTATTCCGTCCGTGTACGCATTAAGCAGCGTCTGTGCCCAATATTGCGCCTTGGTTTCATCCAGCGGCGGATCGGCCTGTATGTACTTGTAATACTCGCCGTAAGCCCATTTAGACAGTTCATCGTTCGTACCGCCGGAGCCGGAGGAGCTGCCGGCCTTTATGCTGCCGGTCTTTATGCCGAGTTTTTCAAGCCCGGAGGTATCGCCGTACTGTGCCGCAAGCTGCGCCATAGCAAGGCGGCGGTTCCACGCGTCATTGTCCTTTTCCCTTTCAAGCTGGTCTGCGTACTGCTGCCGCTCGTAATCGCGCTGATCTTCGTTGAATTTGCGGGTGTATTCCTGATTCTCAAGATCCGAGAGTATACCGAGATTGCCCTTGAGCCGGCCTGTCTCTGCGTCGTAGCGCGTCTGTGCCACCTGTGCAAGCTCCGGTATCTTCTCCGTGAGCTGTGCCATCTGCGCCTGCGCGGTTTGCTGTGCCACCGTATCTGCATAGGAATTGCCGTAGCCGCCGGTCAGTGCGGCTGCGCGCGCCAGCACATCCTTTGACGCCGTCTGACTGTTCTGCAGCGCGGCGTCGCGGTACATCTGGTACAGCGGATCGCCGTTATAGTTGTAATTCAGCGGTTGCCGGTTGAGGATTTGCTGTAATGCTTCGTTCACCTGATCCGCATACGATTTCTGCGCAGGCGCCGTCGCGCCCGCAGTCGCTCCCGGTGATGTTGCCGCCGGGTTTGTGGATGTACCCGGCGTCGAATTGCCGCGCAGTTTCCCCAGCGTATTGGCTCCGGCTATGCCGTCGGTCGTCAGCCCGTTCCGCTTCTGATAGTCCCTTACGGCGGCCAGTGTCTTATCGCCGAATACGCCGTCCTCCCGCAGGCCGTAATTCCCGCTTGAGTTAAGCAGCGTCTGCAGCTCCTTGACCTCGTCGCCCCTGCTTCCTTTTCTCAGATTCGCCATAGTAAATAGCCTCCTTGTTATGTGTATTGTAGCATTGTGCGGCTTATATTTCTCCCCGCCTTAATTCGGCCAGTAGTTAAAACGGATGGCAAGATAATAACAGGTTGTATTTGCACCCGTAGAGCCGCCCAGCGTTGCGTAAAACCCCGTTTTGTCCATGTTTACCACCTTCGGTGCGGCTACGCCGGAAACGCCCGTTTTCGGCGTTAAAAGGACGATTTGCGGCGCATTGCTCATAGAGGGGTTAAAGGTGGTTTTCACGCCCGATGCGCTTGTGTTCAGCTGCCCGGTAGTACCGTAGCGCAGCTCCAGCATGCCCGATGTGAGCAGATAGCCGATATAGGACTGATCCACACCGTTCAGCCTGCGCTGCATCGAAAAGGTAATGCCGCGCTCCCTGCCCGTTATACCGTCCGTTGCCTGGTTTGCAAGCGCCATTTTAACGCCGTATGCTTTGCCCGCGTCTGCCGGGTGCGTTTTTGTGGTGTCAATTACGGTGGAGCCGTCTGCCTGCATATTGAGGGTGTTGCCTGCGCTGTCGTTCAGTTCCAGTTTGGTTTTGTCGCCGCCGAGGTTTACCTCTACGCCGTTAAGCAGCACCTTTGCATAACCGATATTCAGGGTGTCGTCGTCCTCTGCATATGCGCCTATGCCTACGGCCTTACCGTTGGCCTTGATATGGAAGGGGATGCTCTCGTCCGGAATATTGAGCACATACACCGTAGTACCGTCCAGATCGTCCGTAACGGTGGCTGTAAGCTGATATGTCGCGGCAGGGGATATCGCGCCCGCGCCTACGATCATCGGCAGCCCTGATCCCGTTTCCGTTTGTCCCGCCACGGCTACGGAAACATGAAAGCTGTTTGCGCCGTATGCGCTGCCGCCCAGTGCTCCGCTGAGCTTTGCATATGTGCCGTTGGTAAGCAGTGTTCCTGCGGCATTGCAGCGCTGTGCCGCTATGCCGGATATGTACGGGGATATATACTTTACCGCAGTGACGGCAAGGGTTCCGCTCGTGCTTCGCCCGCGGCTGTTTGTGACGGTATAGGTGATCGTGTTCTGCCCCTCCGCAAGCCCGGTTATGGTGGATTCGCAGGGCAGGGTGGCGTAGGTGTTCTCCGTGCTGCCGAGTTTGATGCTCACGGAAGCAATGGTCGCGCCGTAAGCGTCGCCCGGAACACTGCCTATGCTTACCTTTACGCCGGATTTCCCGGCCACATAGCCGGAGTACCCGGTCAGGGCAGCATATGACTGCGCAGGCGCCGCGCTTACCGTGCCTTCGGGCAGCACCGGCACCACCGAAGCGGGCAGTGCCAGCGTAACCGTTGCCGATGCCGTACCCACTACCGCCGAGCCGTTATAGGTGGTTACGGTGTAGGTGCAGCTGCACTCGGCCTTTGTTGTATCGTTTGAGGCATAGGTGAGGGGCGGTGTCCAGCTCAGGGATTCCTCGGCCGTAAGCTCTGCAAGAGTACCTGTGTATGCGCCGTTATTGACCGAATATGTCACGGTATCACGGTAAGCGGGCGATTGCCGGGTTATGCCTATTGTCTGTGCGCTGCCCAAAAAGCCGCCGGATACCGTCAGGGCAGAGGTGCGGGCAATGGGGGAGCAGGTATATGTGCCTATAACATTAACTCTGTCAAGAGTGGAGGTCTGCGTCTGCTCGTACACAAGGCTAACGATGAAGGTTTTCGTGCCGTTTGCGTCGTGCTGAATCACCGTACTGCCGCTTGCGTACTTGAGCGCGTTATCCTCGCCCACATGCCCCGTGACATCATGCGTGCCGTAGTTGGCTGTGTCCATGAGGGTGGTATTGTTCATGGACAGCGTCAGCTTATTGCCGTATTTGTACTTGTACGGCGTCAGGGACGCACTTTTCATCCACACATAGTAGTCCCAGTATACACGGGAGGAATTTGTGCCGGTGATAGCCACATCGCGCAGCACAAGCTTTGCGCCGTACCAGTTATGCGCCTGCCCGTCACTGTAAGTTACCGTGCCGTAGTATGTTGCCGTTGCCATCAGTTATCCCCTCCTATGTACCGTATTGCAAAGCCGTTGCTCGTATCTATCTGGAATGCACCGAGATCCAGCGTGCCTTTAATGGTGGCATTTGTTATGTACAGGCGGTTATTTGAGATGTAGGCCACCTCTGTCTGCCCCTGATAGAAAGACAGCTTATTTGCCGCGAAACGCGCCTTAAAATCGCCGTCCTGTGATATCTCCACGCCTATGACGCCGTCCTCAAGGATACCGGTCTTGATATAGCCCGAAAGCTCCTTTTGGTAGTCCTCCAGTTCGGATACGATTTCATAGGTGGCGTTGAACTCCTGCACGATTGCGTCAGCCGTCGCCGTTATCTGCTGCGTGACGGTTTCCTTGTACTCGCCGAACTCGCTTTGCGCCACATAGTTTGTGCGCAGCTCCGTGCGCAGAATATCCATTTCCGCCCGCACTATATCCGCCGTCTTTACAATCAGTGCTTTAAGCTCGCGCTTATCGGTATTATTTGCCGCAGAAACGCCCGCTGCGGCGTTTTTTATAGCCCCTGCGGTATTCTGTTCAAAGTTATCGGCGGAAAGGCTGTTAAGGGCTGTATTCAGCTGCTGCGACATCTGATACAGATAACTGTACACGGCAAGGAGCTGCTTGTCGTTGGGTATCTGCGGCGGCGTAATAACTACCTTCACCGTTTCTCACCTCCGTAAAGCACGGATTTTGTAACGGATACAAGATGCATATAGCCGTAGCCGCTCAGGCGCAGCTGAAAATGGTCGCACAGCTGCGGAATGAAGATAACCGAGGTGCACTTGGTGAGTCCGCTGCCGTAGCAATCCGCAATCTTGAGCCACGCGCCGCTTGAATCGTACATCACTTCCAGCTCGCAGGCGGTGTCCTCTTCTGCCAGCATGTTAAGCTTGAGCTGCCGCAGCCGCTTGCCGTCGGGATTTTCAAAGCCGTGAATCCCGGTCGTTAATGACCACGCTATATCCTCCTGCTCCGGCGTTCCGCCCGCGGTCTGTGTATACACGGTCCGCATGAGGGCGTTTTGCGTGATATAGTACAGCCCGGAACTGTCGCTTGCAAAAGCTATGGGCGTTACCTCGTCCTCCTTGCTCCATATGCCGCGCTGTGTGTCGTATACATACATCGTATCGGTGTTTCCGCTGCGCAGGGCGATATACAGCAATGTGCCGTTTGCACCGGCCACAGCGTGGCTGAAAACGGCGTTATCGTCGCCGAGCTGCGCGGAGATGCTTACCGGTATGCTGCCGTCGTATGCGCATATATCCGTAGGCGATTTGTAGTACAGCACACCGCCTATATTGGCCACACTGCGCCACGAGCCCTTCTGCACGCCGCGCACATTGGCGGTGTGCATGGTGTAGTTTGCCGGGTAATCGCCATACACCGTGTGTATGCACTGCTCCTTGAAAAACACGGGTCTGTTTTGATACGACGCCGCCCCGGTAAACACACCGTCCGAGCCGAGCGAGACTATATAACTGTCGGCAGCCGTGCCCTGAAATATCTGCCAGTTTTTAGGATCGCCGAGTGCGCTTGCGTATATCTCGTTCAGGGTTTTGCCCTCGTCGTCCAGCCCGTAATAGCAGCCCCACAGCCGGTTCTGCGATTCCACCACATAATCCATCTTCGGTATGCGGCGCTCCGCTTTGAGGGTAATATCCCCGGCGTTATAGACTACTTGTGCGGTATCCATTATTCCGGCAAAGGTGAGGGTATCATCCGTAACGGCGGACATAACAAGTGTTGCGGAATAATTCCCTTCCTCGCCGAAGGGCAGCGCACCGCCCAGATTTTTGGAGGCGGTAACGGTGAGCCCGTCGCCCGTCTTGAAGCCTGCGCCTATACCGGTTGCCTTTACGGTGCAGTACGATACCGGCACATCCGCCCATATTTCCTCGTAGGTGTACATTTTAAGCGCGCTGGGGCTCTCGCTTGTGTCTATCCAGTAATCGCCTACGGCTGCGTTTTCCGGCGGAGTGTCGCTCACAAGCAGATTCTCATACTCCGTGCCGTCCTGCCGTGATACCGTCACGGTAACGGTATTGTCCGCAGGCAGCTCATACGACGCGCCGAGGCTGCCGTACTCGTTGAGATCCTTTGTGTTTACATACACGGCGTCGGGGAATATGACAAGGTATGCGCCCATAGATACCATCTGCTTTGGCGTGCTGCTGTTAAGTGTTATCCCGGTGATCTTATTCCCGTTGTAATACAGCGCGTTGCCGTCTATCCAGCAGAGGGCATCCTTTGCAATAAGCCCGCGCGCGTCCGTAAGCGTGCTCACTTTTGCCCTTTTGGGGCGCGTGGATATGGCCGGATACAGCCCCGTGCACATGTTTTGCATGTCGTAGAAGGTGGTGTCGCTCGTTACAAGCCTGTGATCGTAGCCCGAAAAGGTGTTGATCATTGTGCGCTTGATAGTCTGCGTGGAAAGCTGCGGATAATTCATTTGCGTACCCCCCCCTTACACCATGATTCCCTGCCTGCACAGTACTGCCGTCGAACGGTTAAAATAGTCACGGTAATTGTTAAAAGCAGTGGTATAGGCAAACATGTTATTGTTGTAGCCGTCCGTATCCTGCGTCCAGTAGTCCGTCATGGCGGCAAGGTAGTACATGTACGCATCCAAAAACGGCGAGGGAATAAGCACCTCCGTATCGTCGGCAGCTGTATACACGGGCAGTTGTATAGTTTCCTTTGTGCGCGGCTGCAATATTTCCATGCACACGGCGGCGTCCACATTGGATATCCACAGCAGCAGATCGTCCGTGTTCATCTGGTTGGGCTTCAGGCGCTTGAAACGGGATATTACATTTTTTACGGTCATAATTACCTCCTGATATCAAAAAAACGGCAGCATTGCTACCGTTAGTTATTCCGGCGCATGCCTCAGCGCCGACGCTCGGCAAGCGCCATCTTGCGCTCCATTGCTTCCGCCCTCATCCGCTGGCTGTTGTGCAAAACCTCCGCTATATAGTCGGGCACCTGCACATGCACGCCGCGCTTTATGAGATAATCCTCGCCGTTAACGGCAACATAGACATCCTTTTCATCGGGGGAGTGGCGCTCAATCATGATGTCCACCATCTTCGGCGCGGGTGTCTCCTCTGTCTGCACGGTTTCCTTTTCCTTGGCCATATAAAAGCCTCCTTTAATCTTAAAAATAAGGGCGGGGCTTGCCGCCTCCGCCCCTCAGATCAGTTTGCCTGGCTCTTCTTGCTGAACGAGCTGGCGGTTTCGATGCGCACCATGTAGTCCTCGGCGAGCACCTTTGTAACGGTGGCCGCTTTCCAGCCGATGGTTGCACGCTGGTTGAGCGGGTCCGCAGTGCCGGAAGATCCGAGCTGCTTGACGAACATCTCAAGGCCGCCGCCCTCAAGATCGGTTACGCCGTATGCGCCCTCGCCTATAACCAGCACGGAGTACACGGAAAGCATAGTCGCCGCCTCGTAGTAGGTCGTGCCGCTGGTGAATGCCGAAAGCGGGAAGTCGGTGGCGGTGTAGGTTTCGCCGGACTTGGTATAGTACTGCTTGTCCGCCTGCGGCGCGGAATCGGAAGTCTGCTTGTAGGTCAGCGCCGGGCAGGTGCTGTCCTTCCAGATTTTTGCCTCGGAGCTCTCCACGAAGCGCACACCGGCTACCTTGCCGATCTCGCCCTCGAAGATCTTGGTGCTGTTGGAGTACTTGTTGATGTCCACCCATGTACCGGCCTCACGATTGGCAATCATGAAGTCCTTAGCCACATGCGGATGGATAATCGCCACATAGGAGCCGTCTATCATGGGCGTATTTTTGCCCTTGAGGATGGCTGCGGCCTCAAACACGGTGTCCACGGTCAGCACGCTGTCTGCGGCGAGATCGTGACGGGTCAGTACTGCGGTGCCGTCCTTTTTGCTCTGGTAGAGCACATTGGTACCGGCATTGGCCTCGTCGCGGGTAATGGTATCCAGCGTGCGGCCTGCCTGCGAGCCGAGCAGCTTATTGCTCTCAAGGATAATGCGGTCGTATGCGGTCAGATCCAGCAGATCAGATACCTCCACATAGTCGCCGTACTGCTCAATGGTTGCTACGATGTTCTGCGCCTGCAGGCTGCGGCCGTTGGGGGTTACACCCTCGGTAAGGGGCTGCAGCGCCTTAGGCAGCGAGGAAAAGCTGCGGAACTCTATGTTTTTGCCGTTGTTCTTGGGCAGCGGGCGCTTCATGCCGAACTGTCTGTGCACAAGCGTGGGCTCCGCATTGTCAAGGAGCTGCTTGTCGTAGTAAGTTTTCATCTCGACGGAAAGGCTGCCGCTCCCGGTGGTCTGAGTGTTGTTAAAAAGCTGCAAATTCATTGCGTAAGTATACATGTTTTAGTCTCCTTTGCTGTGTCGGGCGGCTATATTCGCTCGCCTCTTTCTACGACGCGGCGGTAGATTTCCTCCCGCTGCGCTCTCGTCATTTTGGAGACATCGGTCTGCGTAGTCAGCCCGGAGCCGTTGCCCAGCCCGTTTTCGGTCGGACGCGCGCCGCGTGCTTTGATGTTGTTGACGACGGCTTCCGTGGCCTTTTGGGCTGCCGTTGCCATAGCCGGTGCTATAAGCTCGTCGCGGTGTGCCAGCTCGTAGGCTGTGCGCACGCTTACGCCCGGTACACGCATGGCTTCCAGAAATGCCTTGTTCTGCAACTCCGCCTCCAGCTCAAAGGTCGGATATATCGCTTTGACCTGCTCAGACTGATCCAGCATGTCCGCGTAGAACTTGTTGTTTGCGTCTACGCGCTGCCGCTCTTCCTCGGCGCGCCGTAATTCGGCATTTTCGCGCTTAAGCTTTTCCGTATACCTGTACTGCTCTACGCTCATGCCGGAATCCATTGCCACCTTCTCAATAAGCGAGTCGTCCTTATTGATTGCGTCCACAAGTCCGTCGATATCGTCCGCCTTTATGCCGTACTTGCCTGCCAGCAGATCCAGCATTGGCTGCATTTTGCTCTGCCGCTCCTGTATTGCCTTGGCCTCCTTGAAGCGCTGATCGATGATCTTTTGCGTGCGCTTTGCAAACTCATCCTTGTACTCGGTCTTTATCAGCGTCTCAAATTCCTTGCCCTTGTCAATAGGCTCGGCACCCTTTGTCTCCTTGCCGGTTTCCGTGCCGCCGTTTTCTGCGGCCTGTCCGTTGTCCTGCGTCGCGGCGTCCGGCGCGGTTCCTGCTTCGCCCGTTGGCGCTCCCGCCGGTGCTGCTCCGGCAGCGCCTGCACCGTCAAAGAGCTTAAGATTGATATAAAACATTAGTCCCTCCATCGTCTTTCCGAAGTGTCAGCGTAAGTATAGCAGTTTAATTTGGGGATTTCTCCCCACCTTCGGGGGTATCGGCGTGTGTAATGCGGAAAATTTTAGGATATTGCGCGGCTAAAAGCTCATAGCCGCGGAGAATTGCGCTTGCGGAGGTATCCGCTGCGGCCTCGTGCCCCGCTCTTATCGTGTAAATTACATCCGCGTCACCGGGCTCAAGCTGCATTTTATCCACATCCACAAGCCCGGCTGCGGCCATATCCGTCACGCACTGCGCCAGCGTATAGGTTAGCATTGAGCAGGCTGCGCAGATAATGTTTGCGTCCCCGCTCGGCGGTGTGTCAGCATGCCCGCGCAGCCGCAGGGTACGCAGATTGCCTTTGTTTGATAACTCAATCCGTACCATAGCAAGCTCCTATCTCGGCGCGGCCTGATCCTGCGCCGTCTGTACCATCTGCTCCGTCATTGTCATGCCGTTCCCGCCGCTTAAGTCCACGCTGCCGCCTCCGCCTGCCGTAGCTACGCCGCCGGAAGCCGCTATGTTTTGCGCCACCATAGCAGCGGCCTGCGAGCCTGTGGCCGCGTCCAGCTGCTGTGCAAGCTGCAAAGACAGTGCCTGATACATCTGCACCATTTGCAGCAGCGTCTGATTGCGCTGTATTGTGTCGATTACATCCTCGCGTCCGCGGAAGTCCATCATTTTAACGCACGCAAGCGCCTGATCCGCCGTCTGCGGGTTAAAAATACCCAGCTGATACAGCTGCAATGCAAGCTCGTTTTGCGCCATCTTGGAGTATGCGGACGCCTTTTGCGGCGCAACGGTGATGTCAAAGGTGGGGAGGCGATAGCCCTGATCCACTCCAAAGGCCGTACCCATGCTTACAGGGCGTATGGCTGCGTTATCGTATTGCACAAACTCCGTGCGCCCCATGTCACCCACTATGCGGAAGGTGCGCGGCTCGTCGTAAAACTGCCGTATAAGCTCTATTACGAGGTAGCAAACCTCCTTGTATGCCCTGTATGCGCTCTTGTTGGCGTCGCGGGAAAGCTTGCTGCCCGCCTCCATCAATGCGGATATGGCCGATGCAGCAGTAACGCCGGAGGTAGTGCCGCCTTGGGAAAAGTCACGGTTGCCGCTGGTCTCCTTGAGCTCGTCAATCTTTTCCTGCAGCACATTGAGATATACGGCGGAGAGCTGCGGGGAATCAACAGGGCGTATGGAGTCGTCGCCCAGCTTGGTGCCAGAAACATGAATAAAATGGTTGCGGGTGTCCCGGAACTCGTCCTCGTTAATGCTGCCGTCGTCGCGCACAAAGTAGCGCGGAGTGGCCGAGGACAGGGCGTTTTCCATAAACGCCTGCCCGATCTTATCTATGTAGGTTTGCGCGTCCCGCATGATGTCTACATAGCCAAAGCCAAACGGCGTACCTTTTTCGGGGAATAGTACATCCAGCACAAAGGGGTATTTGCCGTGATCGTAAAAGCCCCGCTCCTGCATTGTGGGATCGTTTTCCGAGGCATACAGCACCTCAGTGCCCACAAACTTGCAATAATGCAGCACCTGCCGTCCGCCCTCGGATACCTTGTAGTACCAGTCGATCACATAGGACTTGTCGCTCGTATCCACCGTATCATCGTAGATGTACTTGGATACATCAATCGTGGTGCCGCCCAGCTTGCCCTTGAGCTGCGGGTATGCTCTCTCCAACAGGTCGTTGTCCACAAGCTCCACGCAAAACAGATTGCGGCTCTTTTGCAGGTCAGTTATGCCCGGCTCCCAAAACAGATTGAGGATATCCACGCTGGCTATGTCTATGTCGCCCAGCCCGTTAAGCTTGCGGCTGTCCCAAAACACGCCGTAAGCACCGGTGCCGGACTCCAATTTTGACCACCACATCTTACTGTATGCAGCCTCAAAATCGTTTTGCTCAAGCACTACGGGGATGATCTTAGACAGCTTTTGCGCCTCCTGCCCGTCGTTGGGCTCATTTGGCAGCACATTGGGCTCGGGGTAGTTGTCCATAGCGTCTGCGTGCTTGTTAGCGAGGCTGTTAAACAGCCATGCGGACGCAGGCTCCGGCGTGCCGGTCTCTGCTCCGCGCGACATCTGCTTCCAGTGCCGCATGCGGTACCACTCGTTGTTATCTACGATGCGCGTGTCAAGGCTCTTTTTGCCGTCCTTATAGCGCTTGAGAGTGTCAAGCGCCTCCGTTATCTGCGCCTCGCCTATGCGCTGTATCGTGCCCTGCGGCTCTGCGGCCGGGGCTGTCTCCTGTATCTGCTGTGCCTCCGGCACGGCGGTCTGGTAATTTTCCATATCTGCATCTGCCTCCCTATATGCGGAAATAATCGTGCGGTCTTACAGTCTCCTGCCCGCGCGAGAACGGGTCCGTCAGATCCACTGTCGGCTTAGTGTGCTTGCGCGGTGCAATCGGCCGCTCCATAAATGCGTAACGCAGGGCGTCGTAGGCGTGATCCTCGCCGTCCGTGTCTATATCCTCTACATTGCTCTGCGAGTATACAAGCGCGGGGATGGTGCGGATGAGGTGTTTGCAGCCCTCGAACGCCTGGAACATGGGCTCGCCGGTCTCGTCAAAGGCGAGGCGGTAGTGCCATTGCATCTTGCCTGCTATGCGGGCATTATCGCCCTTGTCCCACAGGATAAAGTTAGGTGTGGCTGCCATCATATCTGCTATTGACTCCCCGCGCGAGGCGTCAAATATAGCCGGGTCAGCCACTCCCCATATCTTACGCCCGCGCAGCATGGGATCGTCCTGCTCTATCCTGCGTATCTCTGCGGCTATCTGCACCGGCGTAAGCCTATTGCCCTTGTTGGGGGTGCCGTCCGTGCCATACAGCTCGCGGATTGCGTACATTTTCCCGCGCGTATCGTATGCAAGCCAATGCACGGAGTAGGGGTGGGTATACCCAAAGTCAAAGCAGCGCATTACCCGCCACTCCGGCGGGATATCAAACGGCGATATAACATGTGTCCAGCGGTGATCGAGGTAGTGTGCGGGGTCGTTGCGCCACTCGCAAAATACCTGCCCGTCAAAGGAGTCCCAGCTGCCCAATAGCAGGGCATTGCGCTCCGCCTCCGGCAGCATGGCAAGGTTGGCAAGATAGCCGGGATCATTGGCAAGCAGCGCGCGATTGTCGTATACGGTGGACGGCACAAATACCCGGTCGCGCTTGATATGCATCGTGCCGCCCTTGCCGTCCGGCACCGTGCTCTCCTCCGTAATAGTCGTAAGCGGCGCAGCGGCAGATATAAATCGCTCCTTAACCCACGCATGCCCGATGCCTCCGGGATTGGTGGTGGCGCGGATATAGCACCGTGTCCCCGGTCCTGTGGGGCGGCAGCGGGAAAATAGGTAACTGTACTCCTCCCAGCTAAAATGTGTCAACTCATCAAAGGCGATAAAATCATACGCCTTGCCCTGATAGTTGATCTTGTCAGCTGCGCGCTGCATTGAGCCAAAATAGATCTTTGCGCCGGAGGGGAAGCACCACACATGCCCCGTGGCATTGTACCGCGCAGCCGTGAAAGCTGCACCGTACAGTGTACGCGAGCGATCTATCAGCTCCGTGAGCTGAGGGAAGGTCTTGCGCAGGATAAGTGCCTTATAATGCGGGATATCCACCTGCCGCAGCGCCTCTGCCAGCAGCGCGTCCGATTTGCCACCCCCGGCTGCTCCGCCGTACAGCGCCTCAAACTCCGGCCGGCGCATAAACGCTGCCTGCTTTGGCTGCGGCCGCCAGATTACCGGTGCAGGGCGCTTTTTGTAATTGCTCATGCGTCCGCCTCGTCCACATCCGCAAGTACGATTACGCCGCCCTTTTCCTGCTCCTGCGTCGGGTCCTTTTTGTCGTACAGCGCCTGCATTACCCCTACCATATCCTTAATTGCGCCGCTCAGATCGCGCAGTGCCCGTGTGTCGGCCTTATCAAATATCCTCTCCACCGTCTCGTCTGCGGCATTTTTGACGAGATGGCGATTAAATTGCTTAGAGTCCCTGCATACCTTAGCTATCGTTGCGCTGATATCGTCCGCAGCAGTGATTAGCTTGGCCATGCGGTTTGCGTCCTTTTTTACGGATTTTTCCAGCGCCTGCTCAAAGGCCCTCTTCCGATACCGGGCCCGTTTCGCCCCCCAGCCGTTAACCTTGCTGGCTTTTTCCACCGTAGCCAGGGGGAGCTCATGCTTTTGCGCCAACGACTTAAGCGTTGTGCCGTCCGTACCGCATATATACTCAAGCGATATTGCTAACCAGTCCGTTTCCGGCTGTGATCCCTTACCTCTCATGCGCTCACCTCCTGCAGCACATAATATCACAGCTGCGGCGCCGATTTCTCCCCACCTCAAAGAGGGGAAAATGTGAACATTTTATGAATTATTAAAATATTTTTGCAAAAACGCTTGACAAACAAGTTATACAGTGTATAATAAAGGCCGTAACGAGGACAACAAAACATAAAAAACGGAGGAAACAAAAATGGAAAAGTACAGGATTGAGCTTATTAAGATTGGTAGTTATAACTCTACGATTGATAACACCGATACTCGGTTGACGCAAGAGGAGCTAACGGAGTTTATGGATGATTGGTTTTCGGCCGAGGTCGTTAATAATCGTGATGATTTTATCATGCAGTTGGTCGACAACGAGACGGACGAGATAATCTGCAAGGCATATTAAGGAGGGGCGAAAAATGACAAAATATTACGCAGTACAGCACGGTGACAATTACGACTGGGACAACGGCAGCGATAATTACGAGGCTGCGGCCGAGATGGCGTCAATAATGACTTGCAATGAGGACTACGACGGGCAGGAGATCCGCATTGCCGTTATTGATACGGATACAGAGTATTGCGAGGAGGAGATAATCATCCGCAATGGCTACAGGGGCTGACATCAAAGCAATGCGCAAGGCATTGCAGCTCACGCAGAGAGAGTTTTGCAGCCTTACCGGGATTCCGCTGCAGACTCTCAGCGCATGGGAGCGCGGCACGCGCATACCGCCCGATTACATAGTCAATCTGCTACGCTATCGTCTCTTCCAAGTCTGGGACGATTAAGCGCAAAAGCCCCGCGGGTACACCGCGGGGCTTTTCTGTCCCCCTTAAAACGGCAGCTCATCCTCTGGCGTCACCGGGGTAATCTGCTCAGCAGCCGCAACAGCAGCATTGTATCTCGCCGCAGCATCGGGACCGGCAGGCGTCGTATCTCTTTTTGGCTCGCAAAACTCCCACTGATCCACCCATACGGTGACTCTTGTGCGCTTTTGCCCCTCCTTTTCGTACTGATCGATGTGCAGCATGCCCGCTATGGCTATTTTTGTCCCCTTGGAGCCGTATTTGCATATCGAGTCGGCACTTGTACCCCAAAACACCAAAGGCACAAAATCAGCCGTTTTTGAGCCGTCTGCGGCCATACGCCTATCGACGGCTATATTTACCTCGCACACATACTTCTCGGCAGGGGTGGTGCGCAGCTCAGGATTGCTGCACAGGCGGCCTATAAGTATAACTTTATTCATCCGTTTACACCTCCTTTATCGCTATGCCCAGCATATAGCGCATTAGCTTGCGCTTAATCACATAGTCCTTTGTCTTAAAACCTTTTGTATCCTCCACGATATACGCGCCGTCCTTATCGCGATAGCAAAAGTCCGCCACATAGCATACCGCCAGCTCGACGCAGCGCTTGCCGGGCTTGAGCGGCTGCCCGCTCTTGCCCGTGCGCTCGTACTCCTCGTATTGCGCAGGCACAAGGTCAAATTTCACCTGCCTGTCCAGCCCCGTTATTTCGCCCGCCTTTTCCATCAGCTTAAGCTCCGCGTATCTTTTGGCCTCCTTGCGGCTGTCAAAGGCGATCCCGTCCAGCTGCACCTTTTTGTTTGCGTATTTGTTATACTTGCTCGGCATCTTTATCGCCTCCCCTCCGCTCGTTATCAAACGGATTTGTTAATGCGCTGCCAATCCCCGGCGCGATACCCATAATGACATATCCGCCCGCGCAAGTCATAACCTCGTTAGGATCAAGGATATATCTGACCTTTACCAGCTGCGACCGCCCGGTGTAATGCTCGCCGTCCCACTCGTTCAGGGCAAGGTAGTCACCCACCCAAAAATCCCGGTCATCCTCGCGCAGCTCAAAGGTTTTATCGCCCTTCCGTACCGCTTCAAAGTATTCCGGCAGCGTTTTTAATGCGTGTATCATTTTGTTTTTCCGCCTCCTTTTTCGCAGCTCTTTTTGCCGCTCTTTCGGCTTGTGCCTCCAGCCTGCGTGTCACCGTCCAGTCAATCGCCGCGCCGCACTCCTTGCAATGCGGCTGATACTTGTCCAGCGGCGCACCGCAGCGATAGCATATCCTTTGGCCGTTGCTGGTGACGGCACACTGGCAGGGGATTTGCTTGTTAAGCGCGGAGATAGCTACCTCCAGCGCTGTGCACAGCTGTTTACTGCCCGGCCATGCCAATCTCCGTAACCATTCCAGTGTCTCCTTTGCCTCCGCGGGTGTAAGCTTGATTTCTCTTTCGCACGGGCAGCTGTGCCTTCCGTCGTATGCACTATCCGGGAGTGGTCCCCACATCTCTATCACCTCACCATTCTAAGCGCTGCCCGCAGCAGCTACAATATGCATCGTCAATATAAGGATTGCCGCAAATAGGGCATTCGTAGTCATCCGTTGCAAAGGGTGCGGGTACAGATATAGGTTTTAGCTTTTTCGGTATCTGCCTTTCGATTGCAGCAACGGCAATTTTCACGGCTTCGCAAAATTCCGTTGCCTTTGGCGACAGTACGGCATTGACCTTTAATATCTTGATTGCTTCTTCGTTTGTCATCTTTATTACAGATTTCCCTCCGGTCTGCGATTTCTCCGATGCAAGATCCGCAAAGCGCTCTTTTAGTGCTTTAGCAAATGCATTTTTCTCTGCCTCCTCTTTCTCCGCTTCTTTGCGGAATTTAATCTTTTTCTTTCCGCGCGCAAGCTCAAATTTGCCGGGTAGCGTTTCTTCCTCTGGGAAAGTTGTCAGCGCCAGCCGTACCTCGTCCAGATAGCACCAGTAATCCACTGCAATGCAGTGCCCGATAGCTGTTTCCCTGGGCTCGAGGTCAATAGCGTTAAATACTCCGTGCTTCGCTGAGTACGGGAGAATCTTCATGTAACCGGAATCTTTTGCAAATACCATCACCTCGCAGCTCTCCTTCGGCAGCTCCTCCGCTGCATTACGCCATTTAATCGTTGTTGTTATTGTTTTCATTTTTCTTCCTCCTCAAATTCTGCAAATATTCCGTCTCCGTCAGGTATATAAATCGGCACCAAAATCGCCTTGCGGAAAGCTTTCTCGGCTATCTCGTTGAGATACAGGGTAAGCCTGTCCTCTTTTTGCATATTTTCTTCGTACTGCTGCTTTGTGCAGCGGCCGTTTTGCAATGTAAAGATGTTAATGCCGGGGTCATAACCGAATTTTGCGCAAAGCGCCTCATCGTTGTATTCGTAGTACGCCTCGGTGAAATCGCTGCGCTCGCAGAAAAAACGCTCTTTGTACAGGACATATTCTCCCACTACCGGCTTGCCGAAATCGCCCAGATACCAGCCGTACTCCCCAGTGTAGAGTTCCCCTTCCACTTGCGGGAGTATTGGGAGTTCCGGGTATTCCGCCGCCAATTCTAACAGTTCTTGTGTTGCTTCACTTCTTGTCATTTTTTCTTCCTCCTCACCGTGTGCAATAAGTTTTAAGTTCGCGCCCGATCTCCACCATCAGTGATGCAGCTATAATGCGGGCGTGGTTGTATTTCGCCTTTGCGCCTGTGTAATAATTGCCTTCCCAGCAATGATTTTCGTGCTTTTTTCGCTCAGCAATATTCTCTTCGTTGCGCTCAATCATCTCCTGCTGATACAGTGCCAGCAGCCTTGCAAGTTCCTGTTTGTCAGTAAGTGTCATGTTTTTCCATCCTTTCTACGAGTCGTGCGTTTTGGCCGGTCTGCCGCTGCCAGCGGTCTATTATCACTCCGCAATAATGCGGGTCGATCTCCATTGTATAGCATGTCCGCCCCATTTCCTCGCATGCAATAAGTGTTGTGCCGCTGCCGCCGAAAACATCAACAATCAGCTCCGCCCGTTTCTTCGCTTTTCCGATAGCCCAGCCGATAACTGCTAACGGCTTCATTGTTATGTGCAGCTTTTCCTCGCCGCCCCAATGATGCGATATGTGGCGACAGTTTGTCCCGAAGTTAGTCCACGCCATCTCGCACTCGGAAAAGTCACGGTTATCGTTCTTTTTGTGCCATATCAACCAGTCGTTAGTAATCGGCAGTATGTCGGCAAAATAGTTACCCCCCCATATACACACCAAAGGGGCGATGTCAAATACAAACATGATATCCGGCCGCGAGCTGTCCCAGTTTTTGCCGCGATAAAACTCACCATTCCGCCGCCCCATTGTCATTTTTACGGCATTTATGCCATACGGCGGATCGGTCATTACCATATCTGCCTTTTTGCCGTCCATGAGGATAGCTATGTTCCGCGGGTCCGTGCTGTCGCCGCACATCAAACGGTGCCTTCCTAACGCCCACACATCGCCCGGCTTCACCTCTTGCGGCTCTGCTGTGATTATACTGCTTTGGACGGCGTCGCACAGGTCAAGCATCGAGTACTGTGATTCGATCACGATGTTACCCTTCCTTTCAATCGCCTGACCTCACGGAGCAGGCGCATTTTATACTTGCCGTAATCCCTGCGGAGATATTCGCTGTTTGTTTTGGCTATTGCCGCCGTCACTCTTGCAATCTCTGCCTCGTAGTCAGATAGTGTTTTCAGTGTCATTTACTTTCCCTCCCCATTGCTCCGCCATAGCTTTTGCTATGCCGGGAAAAGTACGGCTTCTGAGCTTTGCCAGCTCCGGGCCCCAGCGCAGCCATTTACCGTTATCATCTCTGCCGTCCGCATGCGCGCCGATTGAATAGTTACCCATCATTTCGCCGCGGTCAACGATGTTTGTAGGTTCCAGTTTCGGCAGCCCCTTTAGCCACAGGCAGGTCTTTTTCTGCGCGTGATCGCCGAATTGATACGGCTGTATGATCTGCGTGGGCTTTTTGTAGAGCGTACTCATTCGGCCTACGGGGTTTTCTACGGCTATTTTCGGGCAGTCAGCCTTGATGAATTGCATAAAAAACCATATTGCTTCCTGCTGTTTTTGCCGCCTTCTCATGATGCGCTCCTCGCCCCATTTCGCCGAAAAGTAGGCTGCGCCGGCATTGGAAAGATAAGTGCACGGCGGGTGCGCAATCAGCAAGTCCCACTTGCCTATATAGTGCGCTTTGCCGTCCATTGTGACGATCTCGCCACCCTCAATCGCCCTGAGCGCGTCACCGAGTATGTGCCATTCCGGGTGCCCGCCGCTGGGTTCCTGAATATCGCAGCTGTAAGCCTCGTGCCCCAGCTCGCGAAACGCACAGCACACCCTTTGCGATTCCTCGCAGGCTATAAGTACCTTCATTTCGCAGGCACCTCCCTCAGCTCAAACCCCTTGCTCCTGTCGTAGTACTTGTCCAGCTCCGGGGCTCGCTCTGCGTAGATGTCGTTGCAATCGCAATAGCGTCCGGCATCGGTCAGCGTGGCAGATAGCTTGGCCTGCGCTTTGTCCGTGGCAAATACCACCGTTCGCGGCGAATCCGCGCTTTTCCCGGTCAGTATGCGATAGGCTTTAATTGTTTTCATACACTCTCTCCTTTCAGTTTGCGTAAATATCCGTATAGCTGCTGTCGTCCGTCCGCTCGTCAAAAGCATGCGCAGCCACCCTTTTAACAGGGATGATATTTTTGTTTTCTTCTCGCGCGCGTGCGCGCGTATAATAATTCTTTATTTCTTTATTTCTTGTTCTATTTATATTGAGTTCTTCGTCGTGATTGGGATTTGATTGGGATTTGATTGGGATTTGATTGGGAACATCCTGATACTGTTCGTAGTTAATCACCCGCACGAGGCTGTATTTCGAGTGCCTGGTGACTGTTATCTCGCCTGTCGATTTTAGATGAGTGACCGCTGTACGCACCTCGTCATATGTCATTCCCAGTGCATCGGCTATTTTCTGCCATGTAACAGCCACTTCGCCGCGTCGGATGTTTGCTCCGCTGTATTCCGCATCCTTTGATGTCGCCATCAGCAGCAAATGCACAAACACCCGCATTGTATTGCCGTCGTGATACCAGCCCCAGCCGCATATCTTACGATCAAGTTTTATCCAACCGTTAAGTGATTTCACAGTATATGCCTCCTTCTGCTCCTTTCCCGTCCGGGATAACACGCTATGCCTCTGCGCTGCTGCCGCAGCTCCTGCTCGTCGCGCTCTTCTTCGCGTCCCTCGTGCTTGCCCAGATAATAGGCGGCTATTGTGGTTGCGGACAAAAGGATCAGTGCGTATATGACCAGCGTAAATATATTTACCGTTGCGCTCATTCGGCGTCGCCTCCCTTGTATTTTGAGTTTATAGCCCGCGCTATCGGGCAGCAGTCGTAACAAAAGCGGAAACAGTAGCGCTCTTGGTGCCGCTGGCGTGCGACGGAGCTTGTAAACTCCGTGCGCAGCACCTGCGAGTCGTCCGTAAGCCCCTCACAGGCTATCGATTTCGGAGAGTCGCTCCTGAAAAACGGGCATATCGTCCGGGCATGCGTTACCTTGTTCATCGGGCACTCCTTCCTCCTGCTCCATGATGTGTACCGTCGTGCTCAGGCTGTTTATGGTGTCCATCATGGCAAAGATCCGTTTGAGATAGTTCCGCTGCAATGCTCTTACCTCCGCAGAGGTCTGCGCTATGTAGTAGCCGGAGCCGTCGTCGCAAAAGACGATTGGCACTCCTCTGTCCCGCGCCTCCTGTATCGCTTTGCGGTTAAGCCGGTCCCGTGCGCCCGTGCGGATACTCAATGCAGCTCGGCTTATCGCATTTTCCCGCCCGACGGGGATAAATTTCTCAACCTTCATCCTGCACCTCGTATTCCACGCCCTCCACAATCGGCTCTGCGGCTATCTTTTCGTCCGCAAGGGCGGTGTTGTCCTCGCTCTCCGCCGAGAAGGCGTTGCACATTTCCACGCTTAAAACGCCCCACTTGGACAACAGATTGCGCAGCACCTGTTTTGTAAACATCTCATCGGGGTGCTCGCGCCAGATTGCGCTGCCGCTGTTGTAGCTCTTGGAGAACTTCTTGGCGTGGGCAATGCTCTTGTCCTTGTCCCAGTACAGCGTTTTCGTAAAGCCGTTAAGGGTCTCCATGTAGGCAAAGTAGCCCACCACCGTGTCGCTTATCCGTGTGCCGGAGAGATCCACGCGCCCGGAAAGCTTGTCCTGCGATACAAACTCGCCCTCGTATACCTCGCCGGCGTTGATGTACTTGTAAGCCCCGGTACGCATTGCAAGCTGCACAAGCCCTTTGTAGCCGATCTGGAAGGTAGGCTCGCCCTTGTAGGGGATTACATAGGCAAGGCCGAGATCCTTTACGATGGGCAGCTTAAGGGATACGGCCTTCAGGCACTGCGCCCATACCGCGCGGGGGTCGCACTTCTGCAGTGCCTTGTCCCCGGAATACAGCTCTATCACGGAGGCGGCAAACGCTCCGGCGTTCTCATGCAGACTGTCCCGCAGAATTTTCATAGTGGCTTCGTTCTGCACGATGTTCTTCATCATGGTCGCAGGGGAGGATACCGTTCTCTTTCCGGCGGCCGCCGCATTGGTTATTGCATTTGCTGTGTTTGTGGTCATTTCCATTTCTTTTTACGCTCCTTTTTTCTTAGTTATTCTCAGCACGCGGCTCTCGGTGGCCTGCGCATACTCATCGTAGATCTCCGGCCGCTCCGCTTTCAGCCGTTTGCTGTCAATGCTTGTCCGTGTCTGCGGCTTAAAAGTAACTCTGTACTTCTGCGCTTCTGCTGTCTCCCGGTCGCCAAGGGCAAGCATCAATTCCTGCTTGATCGTTTCGATTTCCTTGTTCAGTGCGTCGCTCTGTTCTTTCAATGCCTCGTAACGGCTCAGATTTGCCTCCTGCTCCATTATTATTGCCGGGACGGGTAATTCTTCACCCTTGCCGTCAAAATGGCTTAGGAGGGCTTTCACGGCGTTTTGTGAGGATTCGCTTCCGTCGGGCTCCGGCGGCTTGCGGGCAAGCACATGGTGATTCCAAAACTCGATCTCGTTATCCAGCAGCACCCGGATCTCGTTGTCGTTGCGCTCAATCACAAAATCGTAAAGGGCTTTGCCCAGCACCAGCACCGCAAGATACATCCGCTCATAGCCCATTACGGCAATGTAATGCTGGCACTGGCAGTAGTACCACAGCGGGATCTCGCCGCCCTCAAAGTCGTGCTTGTTGTAGACGCTGGTGGTTTTGCACTCCAGCCCGGCATTTTCTCCTACCACCTCGCGGTCAACATTCGCCCGAACAAACGGGTAATCGTCGTGCGCGTACATGTAATTCGTCCGGCGGTATTTCTTCCCGGTCTTTTCCGCCCAGCGCTCCGCCACATATGCTTCAAGGTCGCGGCCGATGCGCATTGCCTCGTTGTCGTCCTTGTCGGGCATATATCCTTCCTTATCCGCGTACAGCTCTAACAGCGAGGTGTACGGATTGAGCCCGACTATCGTTGCGGCATCAGAGCCGCCTATACCGCCGCGGCGCCAGTCCAGCCATTCCTCGCGGCTCATATCCTTTGTGCAGCACAGTTTTACAGCCATATTCAGATGCTCCTTTCCATAAGCCGCTCAGGTGTCGTCCTGAGCACTTTTGCAATCCTGTCAAGGTCGTTTACGGTGATTCCCTGCGCCTTGCGCAGCCGTGCTCTCAGGCCTGCTACCGAGGTGTATCCGCACTGTTCGTAGATATCGTCCGGCCGCAGCTTCAGCTGCGCCATTCTGCCGCGGATGTTGCGTTCAACAGTCTCGTAAAGTGTCATGCTTACTCCTCCTTTTTGTCCATATTGCTCATTGCTGCCTCCCTATAGTGTTTTTCCGAGTGCCGCTATGTAATCGCGGCAGATGATTTCCATTTTGCAAAGTATCCTGTCTGGCTTCGGGCCCCGTCTGTACTGTCCGAGTATTCCGGATATCGTGCTTGAGCTTACATTCTCTCCGTCGTCGTTAAGTCGATTGATTATTGCGCGATACTTAAGGCCGGAGCTTTCCACTGCTTCTCGCACAAAACGGCTCTTGTCCTTGCGTTCCTGTTCGGTCATGAAATTCTCCTTTCTGATGTGAATAATTTTTGTTGCATTTCTCGCGTCATAGTGGTATACTAAATAGCGTGAATATTAGCAATCCCACGAGGACGCGGTTCTTTTCTCTACTGCCCTCCTTTCGTGTAAGCAATTTTTACTGTTTACGCAGAGATTATACCCTATGCATAGTGAATTGTCAATAGGTTTTCTCTATTTTTGTGAAAATATTTTTTGGAGGTTGTTTGTGAATTTTATAGACAGAGTCGCGGAATTGAGAAAAGAACGGGGAATTACGGAAAAACAGGTGATGGACGATTGCCATCTCGGGCGTAATTCGTTCTATTTTTGGAAAAACGGCACGCAGCCCAGCGCAAATACCGTACAGAAGTTAGCTGATTATTTCGGCGTAAGCACGGACTATCTGATGGGCAGGGATGCATCGTCGTTTCTCGAACGGGTCACGGAATTAAGAAAAGAACGCAATCTGACGGAATCACAGGTTTTGCAGGATTGCGGGCTGAATAAAAATTTATTTTCAAACTGGAAAAAGGGCGTCGTCCCGGCATATGCCACCGTTACCATGCTGGCCGCATACTTCGGTGTCAATGTTGATTATCTCTTGGGGAATAGCGACGAAAAATCCCCCACGGCCAATATGGAGGGCATGGGGGATTTGATAAAGGCTTTTGGGATACTTACTCCTGCGCATCAGCAGAAGGTGACGGATCTGATTCTTGAGTGCATAAAAGATCAGATGTCAAAGTAAGTACCTTTTCCTTATTCTCCGGCGTGAGTTCCATGTAAAGCATGATAATTTTTATTGCGCCTTTAGTCATACGGTTTTTCTTCATAACAGATTCCTTTCTTTTGTGACTGTATTTTTTAGCATATTTTGTATCTAAAGGAAGTTTAACATCAGTACGGTTTGAATAGCAATACCCAAAAGCGGATATTCCCCGGTAGATTTCGGTTACCTTATAGCTGTAAATGATTTCCGATAAACCGAAAAAGGATATATTGCGGTTAAAGGTGGTAAAACTTTACCGGGGGTATGGTAGTAAAATAATAACAGAGGGGTGATAAAATATGGAAAGTGACATTTTGCTGAGCTGTTTGGTGCAGCAGAAAGAAGCATTGGGGTACACGAACGCCATGATAGCCGAGATGTCCGGTGTGCCAGAATCCACCGTGACGAAGGTGCTTGGCGGTGTAAATCGCAGCCCCGGCTTTGAGACGATCTCACCGATAGCCCGTGTGCTGGGCGTATCGCTGGACGAGCTGTCGGTAAAGGAGACGGCGCCGCCGGATACTTCCACGCTAACCGTAGGGGTATCGCATATAATAAGCAGCTACGAGCGCAGGCTAAGGGAGAAAAACCGCTGGATAAACATACTGGCCGTTGCTGTGGCCGCGCTTATACTGTTGCTGATATTCTTCCTTATCTATGACATAACGCATCCGTCCCTCGGCTGGGTGCAGTACACGGCAATACCGGGGAATATAGTGTCAGAATTTATTGGGGGATTATAAAATGAAATTTCTTTTAATTGTTCTTTTTCCGCTCCTATGGGTTGCCATGTATCTGTATCGCATTATTTGGGTCGTTATAGTGGGTACAATTACGAAAATAATAACAAACTTAATGATAATGTTCAGTAGGTCATTCCTCGCAGGCTTGATTTCCGTATTGTGGTTGATCGTTACATTTCCGTTTGTGCTGGTATATGAAATAATAGTCGGAATTTTCGCTACTTTTATAGGCACAGTCAGGTTGTGCGCGTCGCTGTGGGATGCGGATGGTTCACAGTTTTGGAACGAAATAAGGGCATCTTTCGGCGCAAGTAGGTGATAAGATGGCGACACCGAAAAAACTGCCGTCCGGCCGTTGGCGGTGCCTCGTCTATGTCGGGAAAGACGAAAACGGCAAAAGAAAATATCGTTCGGTCACGGCGGATACGAAAAAGGAGTCAATCGCACAAGCCGCGCAGCTTGAAAACCGTCCGCAAAACGCCAGCAAAATGACGGTGGGGGAAGCCGTGCGGCATTATATCGATATACGCGAAAATGTCCTCTCTCCGGCTACGGTTCGGGGGTATGAAAAGATATTACGGTGTAATCTTCCGCCGCTCGTCAACGAAACCGCCTCAACACTCACGCAGGACGATATACAACGGTTCGTGACGGGGCTGTCCCGTTCGGTCGGGGCAAAAACCATACGAAACATTTTAGGACTGTTAAAACCCTCTCTGCGGGGTTTTGTTGCGCCGGATGTATTCGAGGTAAACCTGCCGCAGAAAAAGCCCGCAGAACTGAATATACCGTCACAGGAGACGGCACAGCGCCTTGCGGAAGCGGTATACGGCCTTGAAATAGAGTTGCCGGTGCTGCTGGCTATGCAATGCGGGCTGCGGATGTCGGAGGTATTGGGGATTAAAAAGTCTGATGCGGATTTTTCCGCACACACGCTCACAATTCGCCGTGCTTTAGTGCAGGACGAAAACGGCGTAATGGTCGAGAAAGCACCGAAATCTTTTAGCGGCAACCGCACTATTCCGATGACCCCGAGGGTTACAGAGTTATTTGCCGGAGTGGACGAAACGGGTTATGCCGTTCAATTGTCTGCCGCCGCAATAGCGCAGCGCCTGGACCATGTTATGCGCAGAGCCGGAATACCGCATATGCGCTTTCACGATCTCCGGCATTATTATGCTTCGGCCATGATGGCGCTGAACATGCCGGAAGGTTACATGATGGATTTCATGGGGCACAGTACGCCCGGAATGCTGCGAAAATATCAGCACATTATGGACAAGGAAAAGGCAAAATGGAGTGATAAATTATCTGATTTTTTCGGGTAAATGCAACACGAAATGCAACACGAAAGCTGAAAAAGCCCAATATAGCGCGGTTCATAAAGGGTTCGAGTCCCTCTATCCCCACCAATCACAAAACGCCGCAAATGCGGCGTTTTTGCTGTAAAAGTCCCATGTAGAGCGGGTTTTCGGGATTTCGTTTCTTTTCGTAACGCAAAGAATATTTACATAAAATACATCTGTTTTTCCCGAAATGCAACACGAAATGCAACACGAAAAGAGGAACGGTGTTTTCCGTTCCTCATGTAATAATCCAGTACCGGTCCGCCGGTTCTTCTGTGCAGTCCCAGATGTCAAGAATTACACCCATTGCCGAACAGGTGAGATGTCCGTCTATCCGTATCAGCACTATGCATTCCGGGTATGCAGCCGCTATGTCGGCCACCGTTGCCTCCGAGCGGCAATAGCGCGGTTCATAGCCGAGGATGTCCTCAAGCAGATATTTGTAGCAGCATACACACAGCTTGTCGCACTTGTTTATTCCGGCGGAGATCCGCAGCAGCTTTTGTACGGCACTGTAGCGGAGCCGCGTTGCCGTGCTTATTGCACGGCATACGCAGTCCTCTTCAATTTTTCCGTCCGGGCGGCGATTGTAGAATCTGTAATTATCGTGCATTTTCGTCATCCACGATGCAGAAATAGTACATTGCCAGTTTTTCGGAGCCGTGGGGCGCGTCCTTGTCCTCCAAAAACGCCTTGCCGAGTTTGACATAGGTCATAGCCTCGTTTTCTGACGGCAGGATAGGGCGCAGCACCTCGCTGTAATCCGAGTATATCATGTTCGCTGCCATCCACAGATCGTCCTCGGAATAGCGGTCGTAGCGTGCGCCTACGCGCTCAGCCGTCTTGCGCACCTCGTCTTTGGTAAAATGCGCACCGTCCGTGCCGTCGGCATTGCGCAGTTTGTCCGCCCAGCGTTTGAGCTCGCGCTGTGTAAGAGATACCTCCTCGCTTGCGCCGCCGTCGTCATAGCCGTCGTACTCGCCGTAATCCTCGCCGTAGTCCGGGTATTCGCGGTAACGGTCGCCGTGATACATGGAGCCGCCGATGCCGTAACGCCCGGTGTACTTAACGCCGCGCCTGCCGTCGTCCTCGTAACGGCTCATATGCTCCGGCCTGCGCATATCGTGATTGTAGCGCCGGTCGTACCCCGGAGGGTTCGCCGATTTTGTGTAGCGGCGATCCGCTACCATTCGCCTTGCAAAATCATTCATTTTGTTGCCTCCTTAAGTCGCAGCCGGTATGGCCGCCAGATTGTTGTCGGGCGCGCACTGCAGCCCGCTCAGTGCCTTAAATACAGCGCCTGTGGCAGTTGTGGATACCACCAGTCTGTACCGTGTGCGCGTTCTTACGGCGCTTGCCGTTACGGCTGAGCAGTTGCACCGCACCAGCGGGTAAACCGTGGTTGTTACGCCGCCGATGGACAGCGCAACGGGCATATTGATTGTCGCCGCTGCCGGTATGCTTTGCGCAATGACCAGGCACAGGCGCTCGTTGTTGCGGTAGCTGTTGGCCGGGATATCGATCACGAGCGTATCAGTTCCCGACACAGTAACCACGCTGACGCTGTCAGAGATAGCGATGCGATCACAAAGTTTACAATTTCCATTGCACATGTGTTTTCCTCCTAAAAATCAGGAGGGATGGTGAGCCATCCCTCCGAAATGTCTCACCGTGAGAAGCTCACGGGAATTGCCTGTCGGTCAGCAGCCGCAGCCGTTACCGCACCCGTATACGCTCTGATAGGGCGAACAGGTGATGTATGCCGGCACTGCCGTAGGCCGCAGGGTGTTTATGAGCGTCTGCGTCTGCGCCGCCTGAGACAGCTGCGCATTGAGCTGCGCGTTCTGCGCCTGCAGGGAGCTTATCTTCTCGTTGGTCAGGAAGCCAAGTATCGCATTGGTGCCCTCGCGCTGAGAATCGATAATGTCCCGTGCGGTGGAATTGATGGTGTTCTGTATGGCACAATTGCCCTGCGCCATATTGTAGTTCACCTGATCAATTGCCCGCTGAGTCTGGCAGCAGCAGTTCTGCATGTTGTAGCCGAGGTCGGCTATCGCCGAGCGAGTTTCATACCCGCTGGACATCACTGCGTTCTGCACGCCCGCAAAACCGTTGAGCATGCCGGTATTCATGGCGTAAAAGCCGTCACAGATACCGTTGTTTACTCCGTCGATCTTGCGCTCGATGTTGGCAAAGTCGGTGGCCAGCACATAGTTTTCGCCTATGCCGTTGCCGCGGTTGCCGTAGCCGCCAAAGCCGTTGCCGAAGCCCAGCAAGGCAAAGATCACTATGATCCAAAGCCAGCTTTCGCCCCACATCCCGTTGGCGTTGCCGTTCGTGTTTCCTTGGCCGACGGCATAGCCTTCTGCAAATCCGTTATCCATAAATGATACTCCTTTAACTTTTTATTTATAAAGCTGCCGTGCGCGCTGCGGCGGCTTTATTTCTTCCCCAAGCTCGCCATGAGCGATTGCACCTGCGCCGGATCTATCCCCTTCTGACGCATGAGATTCATTGCAAAGGCACGCGGATCCCCGCCGATCTGACTTGCTATCTGCGGATTCTGACTCAGCAGAGTCTGCGCAAGCGCCTGCGGATTGCCGTTTCCCTTCATGAGCTGCATTATGTTGCCTATAAGCCCGTTCTGCGGGGTAGGCGTAAACATTGAGTTCATACCACCGCCCCCTTACTCCGCCGGTTTGGCTGACATTTCGTCAACCTTCTTTGCCAGCGCGTCAAATTCTTCCTTTGTTACATAAGCCGCAGTCGCCGGAGCGGCACTCTCCGCCTTGAAAGGTGCAAACTGATAAGTCTGATACACCTTGCGCCCCTGCGCGTCCGTTTTCACCTCGAAGAGCAGGTTCTGATCCTGATGCAGATAAATTACCTCGCTGTTGGGCTCTGCGTTGCGGTTCAGGGCGTCCTCAAGGCTTGTCACGAAGATTTTATTGGTTCTCACGGGAGATTGTGCGGGCTGCTGGTTAAAAACGCCCACAGCGGGCTGTACGGGCGTTTGCGGCACGCCGTAATAATTGCCCTGCCCAAGATAGTTGTTGTAGAACATAAAAAAGCCTCCGTTTCTTATCATCTGCAATGATGATATCAGAAACGAAGGCTTCCAAAGTGTCGCTTATGTTGCGCTTAAGTGTCTAAAAAGTATCACATAAGTATCAGAAAAGTGTCACAGGGCGGTGCACAGCAGCCGGAAGGTTTCCCGTCCCTTCGGTGTCACAAGCGTCTGAACGCCGCTCCACTCCGTTTTGGGGTTAAACTGTTCTTTCAGCTCGAACAGTCCCGTGTTCTTGCCCTCATAGGGCAGCAGCTTGCCCTTTTTGTCGCGGTAGATGTATTTCTGCTCAATGAGCCAGCTTACAAACCGTTTCGGGGCTATGCCCAGCTCCTTTGCCGTTTCGCGGAAGTTGGTCAAAAGGTTGCGGTCTACAAGCTCGTCAAAGTACTGCGCGCGGGGGAGCAGGATCTGATTCTGCACCGTCAGTTCCGAATTGGCGCAGCTTAACTCGTTTATGCGGGCGTCGCGCTCCGCAAGGGTCTGTTTCGCCACCAGCAGCGCCTTTGCCATCAGTTCCTCCGGCGAAAGCGTTTCCTGTCCGGCTATGTACCCACCTGTTTTGCGGATACTGGGAATGACTTCATGGGTTATCCAGCGCTTAAACTGTTTCGCTTCGGGCTTCCGGCTGCCGAGGATAAGGGAGTAAAGGCCGGATTCGGAGACGGCATTGACCGGCAATCCGTTACTGGCACCCTCGATTGAAACGAGGGTGCGCTCATCAGCGTCCAAGCGGCGCAGTGCGTCAGTAGGATTTCCGACTTCTAACACCCGGCATACATCCGCCGCCACAAACCACGGCTGCCCGTTCATCTCCACCGTGCGGACTTCCTGCCCGTTGTAGTCGAAGGACTTGATGTTCTGCCGTTGCTGTTCTTCCAGCAGAGTGTATACCTCTTTCACCACTCTTACGCGATTCTCGCCGTTAAGCATGCTGTACAGTTTGCCTGTAACTTCCATAGCGTCCATAATAAAAACCTCCAAAAATTAAAAAGTATTTGCCGGAGGCTTTATTTTCGGATATAATAGATTTGTCCGAGAGTAAAGCTCTCCGGGCTTCGGGGTGAATGGCCGTTTACTTTGTGAGAGTGGGACGGCTATTCACTTTTTCTTCGCCAAAAGCAAGTGAATCCCGGTTCTGATAGCTTCAGCGCGCGTAATTCCATGCTCTTCGCAATATTTTTGAAGTTTTGCTTCGGTTTCCACATCCAGCCGCACGCTGAATCTAACCTCTTTCGGGTTTGCCACTTTTGGCCGCCCTGTTTTCGGGCTCATATTCTCACCTCCTTTTTGTCACACGCTTATCATACTTTTTGTCACGCATAAAGTCAAGCCCTTTTTTCAAAAAATATTTCGGGGATAAAAAAATACCCGCACAAAGGCGGGCATGGTGCAGCCGGAGCCGGGCGAAGTGTACAAGTTATAGTCATCATAACTCACACTACAAAATTGTAACGAGTGCAACACTGCGCAGATTCTTTTCTTTTCAATCCAGCACATCTCAACAGATGCGACATTCCATACTACGGTGGAAACAACGATTGTTTTATTTTAATCCAACACCCTCTTGCGAGGGGACAGGCTCCGACTGCAAGGGTATTATAGCACAGCGAAAAGGGGAAATGCAATACTTTTTTTCAAAAATGCAATATTCTTTTCAAAAAAGAGAAAAGAGACTGTTGCGACAGTCTCTCTTCCCCTAAATTAGAATGAGGAATATGGAATATGGCTATTAGTCAGCGCCGAGGTGTGAGGCGCTACGAAGCAATATAACGGGCGATCTGCAAAAGCGCACGGTTAAGCTCGCGGTTGTACTTGCAGGCGGATATGCCCAGCTCAAGGCATATGCTTACTACGGTGTGCTCGCCCGGATCATAGTATTTACGCTTTATAATGGCGTATTGCAGCGCGGTAATGCCGCTGTTTACGCGGTAATCCTCAAGTTCCTGCCGCGTAAGGCGGTTTGTTTCGTTTATGCGGAGCATTTCTGCCTCCTGTTATCCTGTAAGTTTGAGGAAGATATACAGGCACAGCCCCGCAATCAGCAAAAGCAATGCCGTTATGGCTATACGGCAGCGGCGGAGGGAGCGCCTGAACGCTTTGACGGTATCGCGGAACATTTCGTGCGTCATGCGGTTCTCTCCTTTGCTCTTGCTGCCGTCATTATACCGCAGGATGCGATATAAATCTCCCCTATATCAGACGGAATTAAGAATTTTTCTCGCCCTCTCCACTACATCCATCAGCTCGTCATACGCGACTTGCAGCTTCACAAGCTCGGCTTCGGTGCGCTCAAGCTCGCGCTTGGTCTGCGTGTACAAAGCCTCATAATCGGTGCCGGGCTGCTCCTCCTGCTTCCACACAAGGTGCAGCGCCTCAATCTCCGCCTTGCCCGCAATGCCCGTTTCGGGGCGTTTAAGGCTCTTTTGCAGCGCACATACGCTCTTGTGCGTCTCGCTCCCGAAAGAGCCGTCCGCGCCGTATTTCGGCATGGCAAAGCCGTGCAGGATAAGCTGGTGCTGAAGCGCCTTCACATCCTCGCCCTTATCGCCCTTTTTTAGCTCGCGGGTGACGGTATAGCCCTCTATTTCGTAGCGGAACAGTTCAGGCCGTCCGAACCAGTTCCACGGGCGCAGGGAAACGCTGGTTTTCACCACGCCGTAATCCCGCCCCCGGCATTCTATTGCCGTGTCGGAATCCAGCGCAAAGCCTATATGCGTTGCCCGTCCGCCGCTGTTCACCACGAATACCCAGTCCCCGCGGCGCACCTTGTCCCGCGCTATTTTTGCGCACTTGCCTTTCATGCCGTTGGCGTTCAGATCGCCGGGGTACAGCTTTTTCACATTTTGCAGCCAGTACATACCCAGCCCGGAGCAGTCAAACGCGCCTATGTCGGAAAGCTTGTATCCTTCCTTCACCCGCTTTTCCAGCAGCGCCTTGTCCCTGTTTATGTTGGTTTCGTCTCCGTGCTCGCGCTCTTTGAGCCACGCCTCGGAAAAGGGCGCACGCTGTCCCTGCGCCCCCAGAACATAAATACTGCCGCGAGCCGTTTCGTCCTCAAGATAGGCTATAAATTCCTCAAGCATTGCCTTCACCGTCCTGCGGCTCGTCATCTTCTTTTATTTCCGCCGCCTTGCGTTTGCTTGCCTGCTTGTATATCTGGTTCACGCCGGTTGCCGCAAAGCCGGATACAATGCCCACCGCCGCGGCCGTCAGCCAGTTTTCGGCAGGGATAAAGCCGGGCAGCGTGAAATAGCACACAATGCCCAGTATAAGCCCCAAAACCCCGCACAGCGCGGGCAGCATCCGATTGACGGTCTCGCCCGGAATAAGCTTTATGAAATAGGCCGCAAGATACACCAGCACCACTATTGCCGGCACAGATACAAATTCACTCATGTTGTTTTCTCTCCTTTTCTAACTTACGATGCGCCATGTGCGCACCTCGTTGTAAATTGTGTCAATGAAAGAATTGCCGCCCATAGCCTTGTACGCCTCGTACATGTAGGTGAAATTCTCCGATTCGTACTGCCGTATCGTCTGCGTGTCGCAATGCTTGTAGTACAGCTTGAGCATTTCCGCGCGCAGCAGGCATTTTTGCCCGCTGTAAATGTCCCGCATACCGAAAGCCTTGTTCCGTATGGGCTTTATCAGCACCAGTGCCGCCGACGATATGGCCGTTACAGCCGCAGCTATCTGCGTTATAAGAGTTAAGGTCTCCATAAAAAATCCTCCGTTCACCCGTAACGCAGCTGTGTTTCGGGCGTAATTTTTTCATTGACGGCATTATAACAAAACCGGGCGGGGATATCTCCCCACCCTTAGGCAATTATTTCCTGTCCGTCCGCGCCGCCTTGCGCCACTGCGTCAGGATCTCCGCATTGTACACTATCCCGTACTGTCTGTATGTTTGCAGCTGGCGGGATATGCGCAGCATTGTGGCCGTGTCATTGGCGAGGAAAGCGTCCTGATACTTAGGCTTCAGGTAAGCCGTTATGCGGCTTTTCAGCTTGGCCGCTTTGTCCTTGTATTCCTCGCTGCGCGGCGTCAGCCCTTCAAGCTGCTGCTCTATTATCTGCCGGTCGGTGCCGTCGTTGTTTTCCAGCGCGGCGGTGAACATTGCACTGTCGAACACGGCGGCTTCTTCCTCCGGCTGCTCCGTTGCGGTTGTATCCTGCACCGGGGTTTCGGCAGCCTTTTTCAGGTTGTTTGCGTAGGTTCTCTTGGCGTCAAGGACATCGATTTCCTTGAATCCTCTGTCCGTCAGCGCCTTTACGGCGGCCTTGTATGCCTGAAGATCCCCGGCAGCGGCTGCGTCGTATACCGCCTTTATTTCATCGCTATGCGCCAGCCGCGAGCGCATTTCCTTGCGGATGTAATACTCCGCGCTGTCATAGCTCTTATACCCGCCTGCGCTCTTTTTCTTGTTGAAACGCTCGGTTACGGCCTGCTCGTAGCGCTTTATTGCCGTTTCGTCCTGATTCATGTACGCCCGGAACAGTTTATCGTTTATGCTGCCCTCGTCCTCTTGTGCAAACGGCAGCCCGGATTTCGCCGCATTGCCTACGCCCTCCGCCGTTGTCTGCCAGCCGTCGGCAATATCCATTATGACATTCCGTAAGCCTTTGGTGTCGCGGATAAGGTTCTCAAGCGGTATTCCGGTCGCCACGCCTACGGCTATGAGCAGCTTTTCCAGTTTCTTGTCAAGGCTTGCGTTGCCGTCCACGATGGCCTTTCCTGCGTCAATAAGCTTGGATATGGATTCCATGTCGCTGCGTTCCACATCGTAGCCCTCAAGCAGGGAGAACACATCGCGCAGGACCGGCAGCAGCTTGATGGGGTTCAGGTCGTCAAAGAAGTTGCCCACCACTTCGCCGGCATACCACTCGAGGTAGGTTTTGTCGTCCTCGTCGTCCGGGTTATCCTTGCGCGCAGCCGTTACAAGGCTCTTGAGCAGGGCGTTAAACGCCGTGGCGGTAACAAACGCCGCCACCGCACGCGCAAGGTGCTTGCCCGCTGTTTTTTTCGCCGTGCCTTTGGCTACGGCCAGCTTCTCCGCCGCATGATACAGCATGTTGTAAGCGGTCGTCGGCTCGTTCATGAATGCTGTGGTCATTTTCATCAGCGCACTCTTGGAGCGCATGAGCTCACTCTTGGTTAGCATGGAATCATACACCTGTGTGCGGTTCACCACATAGTCCATTCGCTTACCGGCAATCTGCAAAAATTCCTCGCTTGTGCGGCTCAGCTCCGGGTGCGCGTCTGCCGTTTCGTTCTTTATGGCCATCCACAGCGTCCGCCATGTGATACTGTCCATTACGCCGGGCAGCCAGCCCGCGATATTGTCACGGTATGTGCTGTCCCTTGAGATAAGCGCCTTTATTTTTTCCTTTACCGTTTCCGGCTCTTCGTAGAGCATTTTTTCCAGCGCCCCGCGGCTTACTGCCGGGTCGAAAGCGCCGTTCTCCTTGATAAATGCCGCGTCGGAATACTTCATCATTTCCTCAAGGTTTGCTTTGCTCCACGATGTCAGTGCGCCCTCGCCGACAAAGTATTTCGGATCGATGTACAGCAGCGCACGCCCGATTGCCGAGGGCTGCTGTATTGCCACGGAAAGCGACGCCAGAACGGCGTTTTTCTTGAATACGCCTATTGCCTTGTCCAGCAATCCGTCATTGGTTGCGCGGGAGCTTGCGGCGTTTACATCGGTCAGGAAGTTGCTGATATACTCCTGCATTTCCTTGCCGTAGACATCCTTAAGCGTCTGAGATACGGTTTTGTCGTTGTAGGTGCGCTTGCCCTTTGCGTCGGTCTCGAAGGACTGATACCGCAGCCATCTCTGGAAGTTATCCAGCGGCACCGAAAGTGTGTCATAGCCCTCCATTTGCAGCAGGTGCTGCGCCACTATACGGTCAAAATCCATTACATACACGGGCTTGCTCGCATCCTGCGTCAGCGATTTCGTCATGCCGGCGTTTTTAATGAGCTTGTCGGCCTGCCCGGTAATGCTCTGCTGCAGGAAAGTCTTGTCCACCGTAATGGGGAAGTAATAACTCTCGTTGAAGATGTTGATACCGTACAGCTCACGGCTCACGGCGTTTCCTCGGTCGGCTATGGTTGTGGATAAGTATTTCACCACATCGTCCGCATAAGCACGCTGCTCCTGCGTCAGCAGCCCGCCGATGGTCTTTATGTCGCCCTCGGTAAGCCGCATTCCGCCGCTGGTGGCCAGCCTGTACTCCGTCCGGGTCTTGCCGTTTGCTTCCTTAACGGTTATCTTGGCCGCATCCGGGAAGGATATGCCGCCGCCCTGCAGGTGCTTTATGTTCTTGCCGCCCACGGTTCTGTGCGTCGCTTCGCGCTTATCCAATGCATAGATGGACATTGCCTCCTGCGGCGTAAGGTATATCTTGCGCCCGGATTCCAGCTGCACGAGGCGGCCGTTGTTGTCCCAGCTCTTGTGGTTGTATTTGCGGCGCAGCCCCTGCCAATATTCGCGGTCGGCCACTTCCTCGCGGGCTTTCTTGCCTGCCGCCGCCTGCAGCGGATCCCACAGCTTCTCTACAGCCGTGTCGCCCAGCCGTTCAAACACATACACCGGCATTGCGTTCTTGTAGCTGAAGAAGGCTTTCGCGTTCTGCACGGTTTTGTTGGTTTCCGCACGGGGATTGCGTTTCTGCCCGTAGCCGGAGTTCTCCATGTCGCGCAGGGTGTTTTCGCTGATCTCGCGCAGGGATTCCGCACGCCCGGCGATAAACATTTCATCCGCCTGATTCACCATTTTGTTAATGTTGCTCACAATGTCGTTAACGGCGGCCAGCAGATCGGTGTCCAGATCAATAAGCCGTTTGCCCTGCACCAGCGGTCTGACTTCTTCTATGAGGTCGTATATCATTTCGCTGTATGCCGAGGAATACTCTGCCGTGCTCTTCCACCGCTTTACATCGTTATCCGTCGCCTGCATTTTGCTGTCGGCTTCGGGATTAAACTTGGCGTAAATCTCCCGCAGCTTTGCCAGCTGCTCCTTCTTGAATACGCTGGTGTTTTCCGTGAACACATTCAGCAGCTGCGCCACAACGGGCTGCAATTCCAGCAGCACATGCTTCTGTCCGCTGTTGGTGCGCAGCTTTTTGTCAAGGCTGCGGATATTCTTTTTGATGTTGTTCCTGTACTTCGCCCTTGTGGTGCTGGACCGTGCGAACTGTTCCTTCAACCGCTGCTCGCGGCGGGCTATAAGGTCTTTCATGGGCTTAGTGGCTTCCAGCTGCACAAGCCGTCCGTCGTAGCGGTTCAGCTTAGCCTCCGCCTGCCGCAGCTTGTTCTGCAGCTCGTAATACTTCTGCGGGCTTTTAAGCTTGTCCGTGCCCTGCATTTCCTGCTGAAGCTTGGATATCTCTATTTCCGTATTGTTCAGCTCGTGTATTGCCGCCTGATACGAGCGCAGGGATTTCGTCTCCTGCTCATTCTGCGCTATCTGCATAAAGAGGTTGGAAAGCTCCTTGCGCGGGTTGAACTGGTTCTCGTCGCTGCGCAGCTCAAAGCGCACATCCGTATCCGCTGCTTTGGTAACAACGGCGGAAACCTTGCCGAATCGGTTGTCTGCGCGCACGGTGTAGCCGTCGCCCAGCGCGTCCTGCAAATATGCCACAAGCTCCTTACGGGTAAAGCCCTTCTGGTAGCTGCCCGACTTGGTAATATACACTTCCAGATTGTCCCGGTTAATTATTTCCTTTGACGAAGCATTGAGAACATCGTCGCCGCGGACATTGATAAACATCTGCCCGCCGGGGTTGAGCATCTGTCCCATTTTAACCACGAGCGCATCCCGCTGATCCTGCGGCAGCACATTGAGCACGGCATTGCTTATAATGGCGTCATAGGTCTTGTCCAGTTTGGAATAGTCCGTGTACTTGGGGGAATAATCCTTGCTCGGATACGGTTCTATGTCGTCCACCTTAAAGCCGTAATCCGCTATTCCTACGCGCGTACCGTGTCCCAGCCCGCTGGATGCGTCCAGAATCGTGCCGTCAAAGCCCTCCTGCTTGAGAATATCATAAATCTTGCGATACGAGGATTCCGTAATCTTTACCTGTGTGGGGTTGCGCGTGTCGCTCTCTTCGGCGGATACATCCCAAAGATCGGGGAAGCGCTGCTTGGCTTCCGCCGTGGTGAGACTGCGCGTCCAGTCCTCCGAACTCGGCTCAACCGGCGTTACCTCCCGCAGCTGATACCGAATATCCGGGTTGTTCCGGTCGAAAGTGCCGATGTTGTCTGTGGCGGATTTCACTTGTGTAGGATCAAGGGCTATGTATGCCTCGGTTTTACGCCCAAAGCTGCCCTCATCGTTCTTGAGGAATACGCCGTCATAGCCGTTGTCCCGCAAGGCTTTTGTCATTGCCTCTTTTGCTTTTACGGACAGGCTGTCGGCTTTTTTCGTCCACTCGTCAACCAATTTATCTTCGGCTTCGTAGAGTGCATTGAACTCCTGAACTTCGTACAGTGCACGGCTGTCTGCGTTGGGATTGCTGCGCCGCCAGTCAATCAGGTATTGCTTAAATGCCGTTATTGCCTCGTCGGTTTTGGCTTTGTATTCGCTGTTGAGCGCATCGTACTGCTTTATAAGCGAATCGTATTCCGGCGACATTCCGCGAATGAGTTTTGTAAGCTCGGTGCGGTTTTCAACCTGCAGCGGGTTTGTAATGCGTGCATAGAGCGCCATCTGTTTCTTGCCCTTAAGCCCTATATCACGATCGCTGCCTTTAAGGAATACACCAAAGGGTGTGCCGGAATCGTGCGTGCCGGCACCGCTGTGCCGGGTATCGAACACGGTAAAGGTGTTTTCGGTCTGGTGATACACTATTTTCGGCGTGCCGTCGGCGTTTACCACCTTGCTTGCACGCTTGGGATTCTTCTGCCAGTCACCGAACCAGCGCTTGAATTGCTGCGTTTGCGTAACATTTTCAAATTTTGTGTTGACAAACGAAC